>OMEC01000021.1_pt1 | contig 113986 bp, 113 predicted proteins | sample 1673401 | NCBI WGS metagenome assembly OMEC01 (sample SAMEA103958110, study PRJEB25191) | human gut metagenome | reverse complement strand
GGATGAGAGCAGGGATGAAATGCTCCGCATGACATTGCATGTCGACGGGAAGCCGGACTATCAGGAAATCAGCGCGCCCGGAGGACTATGTGGTGGACGATACCAAGTATCAGATCACCATTACCACCGAGACCTTGAACATCACAGAGACACGGACGAACATCATGGCAAAGGGCAGCCTTATCGTCCGCAAGGTAGATGTTACCGCCAGCCCGCTCACCGGTGCGGAGCTGCTGCTAGAGACTTCCACAGACGGCAAGACATGGACGGAGGTCAGTCGGATTACCACCGACAAGACCGGCGTCGCCAAGTGGGACGATCTCAAAATCGGCGCACAGTATCGCGTCACCGAGGTGAAAGCTCCCACAGGTTATACCCTGATGGCGGAGCCGCTGTTCACCGGTGTACTGGAGGCCAATAGTCCTGATATTACCATCACCGCCTGCAACAGCGTAGGATTTGTCCTGCCGTTCACGGGCGGTACGGGTTTCACAAGCTGTTTTCTGTTTGCAGCACTCGCTCTGATGGCGGGTGTTTATTTCTGCAAAAAATCAGCCCGCCATGAAATGGCAGGCTGATGGTTCAATTCTGAAATGCTTGTAGTTGCTGTTCGCAGAACTCACATAGAACTGGGATATCTGCTACGGCAGTCTCCCATATGATCTCGCGGCTCATGCTTCCGTAGTTATGCGCCACAAGATTACGCATGGCCTTGATAGGCCCCCATTGAATCTGCTTCGTTGTCTCAAGCCGATATTCAGCGGAGAGTTTTCCACTCAACTCTCCGATCTGTAAAATGCAGAAGGACACAGAGCGCTGGTAATCAGGGTCGCTGTCAAAGGTTTCAAAGGATTCTCCGTAGCGCTCGATCGTCTTGCGGATTTCAAGGCAGTAATCGCGGATATGGGCTAAACGCTGGGCATCAGGCGGCAACATAGAGATTCACCCTTTCTTTCAGCACCGCATCTCGGAAACGGACATCGTTTTCCATCTGAGGACGCTGTTCCAGAGAACTGACCGTAATCAGGTCAATATTTTTGTGGAGAGCATCTTCCAGATCGCAGTACACAGCGGAGAGCGAGAGCAGGCTCTTGATATTCGTTCCAGAGGTGTCGATCAACAGGTCGATGTCGCTGGATTCTGTTGCCGTACCGCGGGCGTAGGAGCCGAACAGATAAACTGCCTTCAGCCCATATTTTTGCGCGACAGGCAAAATTCGCTGTGCGATTTGTTCTACGGTATAAACCATCTGCAAGCACCTCCTCTGGATTGATACCACCAGTATACCCGCAAAAAGGAAAAAACTCAACTCTAAATTATGAACAAGGAGAACAACTGAACATGAAAAAAATCCATCGTGTATTCGCCATGCTCATGGCCGCCATTATGGCATTGAGCCTCGTTACTACGGCATTTGCCGCAGAACCTACCATTGATCTGGCGAAGAAAGCATCCCTGAGTATCTATAAATATGACATTACCAAAGCCAGCGAAGATGGCGTGTGGGATGCGGAATCCTACGTTTCCACCGGTCTGCATGACGATGCTGTCATTGATAAGCTGAGCAAATACGCCATTCAAGGCGTGGAGTTCACGTATTTGAAAGTGGCCGACATCACCATGAGCAACGAGGTCGTGGACGGTCAGCGTCAGGTTGGCGTGCTGTATGGTTTTGACACCTCTGACCGCTCCAACGCTGTGCTGTCCGCTATCGGCCTGACCGCTTCCGATGCCCACAAGAATGAGAACGGCGTCAACTACTACACCAGCGATGCTCTGAACAACAAGCTGGCCGCTGCACTGGCTGCCAATGCGACCGCTGTCAAGAACGCTCTGGAGGTTGCTGTTAAGAACGGCGGCGTTGTCATGACTGAGACCGATGCGACCGGTCATACCTCTGCCTCCAACATGGAGCAGGGCCTGTACCTCGTTGTGGAGACTCGTGTTCCCGAAATGGTCACCAGCACTTGCAATCCTTTCTTTGTGAGCCTGCCCATGACCACCATTGACGGTGCAGATTGGAACTATGACGTTACCGTGTATCCCAAGAACCAGACCGGCAACCCCGACCTCGAAAAGACTGTCCGCGAGAGCAAGAGCAGCACTGGAAAGAATAACGGCAGCCTGACCGACATCACGGACGGTTACGCTCACACCGCTACCGCCTCCGTGGGCGATGTTGTGGATTATCAGATCATCAGCACCATTCCCACCATTACTTCCAAGGCTTCTTCTCTCAGCGAGTATACCTATGTGGATACTCTGAGCAAGGGTATCATGTACAATAAGCAGGACGTGGTTATTGAGTTCTTCAAGGACGCTGGTTGCACCGATAAGATCATCACTTGGGATGAAAACTCCGGCAAATTTACGGCAACTTACGATGATACCGCCAACACCATGACCATCCGCATGACCGAAGCCGGTCTGAGCGAGATCAACGAAGCGACCACTGTTTACAACGACAGCGTCAAGCGCGGTTAGCGGAGCATGGTGGTGTAGCGCAGGAGCCAGTCCAGCAGCTCGCCTGCGTGGGGGGTGCCGCTGACCATCCGCGCCATCTCAAGGTCAAAGCGCTCGAAGGGCGCCAGCTCCAGCAGGAAGCGCCGCACCGGCAGGTCAAAGCGCCGGTAGATGGCGTCCTCAAAATAGGAGAACACCTCGCGATAGACCCGCGTCGCCACCTCCGGGCCGAAGGACTTTCTGCCGGACATGCACCGCGCGGTAACGGCGATCCCCAGCGGATAGCCGACGGACTCCTTCAAAAGACCGCTGATCTCGCTGTCCGTTATGGGGACGGCGCCGAGGGTGAAGTATTTCCGGATATCCTCCCGGTCAAAGAGAAGATCGTCGGCCTCCAGCGTGGTCATCAGCCCCGCGTACTGAAACGCCGTCAGATAGCTGGGCGGTGCGCCGCGGGAGAGAAGCACAAAGTGCTTGGCGGAAGCGGAATGGATCAGCTGGCAAAGCGTCTGCTCCTCGCTGCCCTCCGGTATCTGCTGAAAATCATCGATCAGCAGAATGTCCCACGCCTCCGGCAGCGCGTCAAGAGAGAAGTCGGGCGCTCCCGCGCTCAGGCGCAGCACGCTCCGGCCCTCCAGCAGCGCGTCCGCCAGCGTGCTTTTTCCGAAGCCGCAGGGTGCGCTGACAAAGAGCACTCTGCCGCGCTGGATGAAACTGTCAAACCGCTGTTGGACAGCGGGCTTTATGATAATGCTTCCCGCCATAGTCGTTCCTCCCTCGTTTGAAACAGCGCTCTCACGCCGTTTGATCCCAGTATACTAATTCTGTTATATACCATTACCGGAAAATGTAAATCATACCAAAGTATGAGAAAGGCGGCAGCCCGTTGGGGCTGCCGCTCTCTGTTTGCCTGTATTTTGCCGAAAATGCCATACTTCATCGCCGTACCGCACGGTAGAACCGCATGAGGTTTTCGGCGGTAAAGCGCAGATTTTCCCGGCAGTGCGCCCTGACCTCGCTGAAGGGCTGGGGCAGGGGATTGATGGGGAACACGCCGCTGACGCCCTCGCCGTACACGGCGGCCACGTCCGTATCGCTGCCGCCCACCAGCGCCGCCACGGGAACGCCCAGCGCCTTGGCGCGGCGGGCCACGCCCACCACCACCTTGCCCTGCAGGCTCTGGCTGTCCAGACGGCCCTCGCCGGTGATGACCAGCGCCGCGTCTGCCGCCCGCCGGTCAAAGTCTGTCAGCGCCAGCACCACGTCGATGCCCATTTGCAGGGGACTTGCAAAAAATGCCGCCGCACCGGCCCCAAAGCCGCCTGCCGCGCCGCCGCCCGGCAGGTTCAGCACGTCCCGGCCCACATCCCGCTCCAGCAGCGCCGCCAGCTGACGCAATCCGTCGTCCAGCCGCCGCACCATGGCCGCGTCCGCGCCCTTTTGGGGGCCGAACACGGCGCTGGCTCCGGTGGGGCCGCACAGAGGGTTGTCAATGTCGCACATGGTCAGAATGGGGATACTCCGCACCGCCGGATCCATGCCGCTCGTGTCGATGCGGTGAATATCCTTCAATGTACCGCCCACGGGGACGAAGCTCTCTCCCGTCGCACGGTAAAACTTCACGCCCACGGCGGCAGCCGCGCCGCAGCCGCCGTCATTGGTGGCGCTGCCGCCCAGCGCCAGCACCAGCCGTTTCGCCCCGTGATGGGCGGCGTGGCGGATCAGCTGGCCCACGCCATAGGTGGTGGTCTTTTCCGGGTCGCGGTTCTCGCCCACCATGGGCAGTCCCGCCGCCGCAGCCATCTCCACCACGGCGGAGCCGTCCGGCAGCAGGCCGTAGCAGGCGGTGATGGCTTCGCCGTATGGCCCGGTGCAGGCCACAGGCACCTGCTGCCCGCCTACCGCCGACAGAAACGCGTCCACCGTTCCCTCGCCGCCGTCGGCCACCGGAATGGCGCAGATCTCCGCCTCCGGCTCCTGTGACCGGATGGCCTCTGCCACGATCTGGCAGACCTCACGAGAGGACAGCGTGCCCTTGAAGGAATCCGGGATCAGAACATATTTGCGCATAGCCGCTCCTTTCTTCTAGCCCAGTAGAGGGCCGCCTGCCAGCCGCTCCAGCAGCAGGCCGCCCACCGTTACCGCATCCTCCACCGTCAGGTAGTGGGCGGCGCTCTCGTCCAGAAACAGCCGTCCCGACGCGGGAAATTCCTCGTCCCCGAACCACAGCCGCAGCCACAGGGGGTAGCGGGGCAGAAACGGGAACCGGGCGCACAGGTCGGCGTTGGAGGGCAGCAGCTCCGCGCCCAGCGCGAGGCAGCGGCGGCGCAGCTCCTCCGGCGGCAGCAGACCCAGCTGACGGCGGATCACCAGCTCTGCCCGGCGGTCAAATCCGCCGCCCCGCACCATGCCGTCGGGGTACTGGGCGAAGGCCATCATCTTCCCCAACAGGGGCGTGCCGTCCGCCAGATCCAGATAGTGCAGCAGCGTTAGCGCGTGCCACATGTCCAGCTCCGGCGAAACGGCGAAGTCCGGGACTGTCACGGTGACGGTCTGCCCCAGACTGGGCAGGGTCAGCCGTCCGCCGTCCCACGTGACGCCGGCGCGGCGGGCGATGCTCTCCGGTGCGTGCCGGGACAGCCGCTCCCGCGCTACGGTCAGCATGCTCTCGTATTGCCGGTTGGGGGACACCATGCGCTCGCCTCCTTGCATCAAATTTCTTGAGGTCATTATACTGTGCCGACGCGGCTTTGGCAAGGCAAAACCGCGCCGTGTCATTAACACAGCGCGGTTTACTTACGCGAGTTTTTCTACCTGAAACGCGCCGTTTAGCACCAGATAGGTCTGGGGTGCGTCACGCATCAGGTTCCACAGCCCCACACCCTGCAAGCCGTTGCCCGCCGCCAGACGGAGCTTGGCAAGGCTGGAGCGGGCGTCCTCAAACCACACCTCGTGGACAGTGCCGGTCTCCGCCGTGTAGCGGAACCATGGGGACTGGGCGGTTTCGTCGTATTGAATTTCCGCCCCGTACCGCCGTGCCAGCGCCAGCGCTTTCTGCGGCGATAGAGAGGGTGCACGGGTGATGCCCTGCCGGAAGGGCAGCGGCCAGTCGTAGCCGTAGGTGGGCACCCCCAGAAAGATTTTCTCCGGGGCCATCTCCGTCAGGGCGTAGTCCAGTACCCGCCGCACCTGCGGCAGGGGAGCCACCGCCATGGGCGGCCCGGCGGTATAGCCCCACTCGTAGGTCATCAGCAGCACGGCGTTGGCCGCGTGGCTCAGGGCGGCGTAGTCGTGCGCCTCGTACAGAAGTCCCCGCTGCTCCGCGCTGGATTTCGGGGCCAGCGCCACGATCACCGGCCAGCCCAGCGGATTCAGCCGCTGCCGCAGCGCGTCGATAAAGGCGGTGTAGGCCGCCGCCTGACGGCCCTCCAGATATTCAAAATCCACGTCCAGCCCCTGATAGCCCTTTTCCGCCATGTTGGCTGCGACGGCGTCGATAAGCGCCTTCTGCGCCGTTTCGTTTTCCAGCAGCGCTCCGCCCAGACGGCTGTCGAAGGAGCCGTTGTCCGTCAGGGTGGACAGGTGCATCCACAGCTGCGCGCCGTACTGGGGCGCGGCGGCCAGCAGCGGCCCGTCGTCGGGAACCACCAGCCCTCCTTGGGACGTGACGCCGTAGGTAAAGGGCGTCAGATAGGTTATGTAGGGCAGCACCGTCCGCAGCTGCTCCTGCCGGATGAAGGTGTAGGCGTAGCCGTTGACGCCCAGCGTCCCGGACTTTTCCCCTTTCAGCGCAACGATCAGCTCCTCGTCCGGCAGAATGCGGGATCGCCCGCCCAGAAAGTAGTTGTTCTGATACAGCGACAGCACCGACACGCCCTCACGGCGGGCGATGCCCTCCAGCGTTTCGCCGGGCCGCACCACATGCACCCGCTCCGGCTCGTAGACCACCAGCGTCTGTCCCACCGCCAGCGCACCCCCGGCTGGCACCTGATTCAGCCGCCCCAGCAGCGTTACGCTGACGCCGTACTGCCGGGCAATGCCGTACAGCGTCTCTCCCGGCCGCACCACATGAATTTGCATATGCTTCACCTCGTGCCAGCATATGTTCCGTCCGGCAAAATCAGAACGAAAACAGGGCGGAGGGACACGCCATGCCCTCCGCCCGTTCTCCTTATGACCAGCAGGCGTTTTCGCCGTCCAGCAAAAAGCCGTCCGTGTCATGGACAAAGCCGTTGTCCAGCATTTGCCGCCACGTGGCGGTGCCGCTGGCGCCGTGGTTCCCCGTCATGCTGTCCCACACCGTGGGAGGGAACTGCTGGGCATCCTCTTTCAGTTCCTCGCCCACACCGCCGAAGGTGCTGCCGTGGTTGTTGTTGAAGGCGTCGTCATTGCCCCTGTCGCGGTACGTGCCGTAGCTGCTGCGGCCATTCCGAGCCGCGCCGTTGCTGTCGGTCAGACCGTCGTTCACGATGCCGTTGCCTTTGTCGGCGTCATTGCTGCCGTTGGTGGTGTTGTTGCTGTTGCTGCCGGGGCGGTTGGTGTTGTTCTTGTTCTCGCCGCAGCCTGCCAGCGCCAGCATCAGCAGCGCCGCCATCAGCAGCGCCATCACTTTTTTCATCATGTCCCATCCTCCTTTTTATCAAATTTTCCGGGCACAGTGCTTTGCGTGCCGTTTGTAGTATGGTCGATTTTCGGCGAAACTACCGGCTGTAACTTCTCCCAGCGTTGCATTTTGCTGTGAGCTGTGGTAAAATAATAATCTATTCATTAAAGAAAATACAATTTGTAATATCAAACACGCTTACAACGTTTTGTTATCATCTGGAGGGGTATTATGCAAAAGCTGGAAAAACAGTTTCATATTCGCTGCGTAGAGGGCGATGTGGGCCGCTACGTGATCCTGCCCGGCGATCCCGGCCGGTGCGAGAAGATCGCCGCGCTGTTTGACGACGCGCATTTCGTGTCCCAGAACCGGGAGTACACCATCTATACCGGCACGCTGCTGGGCGAGAAGGTGTCCGTCTGCTCCACCGGCATCGGCGGCCCGTCGGCCTCCATCGCCATGGAGGAGCTGGCGGCCATCGGCGCGGATACCTTCATTCGGGTCGGCACCTGCGGCGGCATCGCCATGGACGTTCTGCCCGGGGACGTGGTGGTCGCCACAGGCGCTATCCGTTACGAGCATACCTCTCTGGAATACGCCCCCATTGAGTTCCCCGCCGTGCCTGACTTTGACGTCACGGCCGCGCTGAAAGCTGCCAGTGAGAGTCTGGGCTACCGCACCCACACCGGCGTCGTCCAATGCAAGGATTCTTTTTATGGTCAGCACAGCCCGGAAAAGTCCCCGGTATATTACGATCTGCTGCAAAAGTGGGAAAGCTGGAAGCGTTTGGGCGTGAAGGCCAGCGAAATGGAGTCCGCTGCCCTGTTTGTGGTCGCAGCCGCACTGGGCGTGCGCTGCGGCAGCTGCTTCCACGCCGTGTGGAATCAGGAGCGGGAAAAAGCGGGTCTCGCCATGCCCATGACCGAGGACACCACCGGCGCCGTCAAGGTGGGCATCGAAGCCATGAAGCGGATCATTGCCGCAGATTTGGAAAACGGTAAATGAGATTGCTCTGAAAGAGCATTTCATGCGGAAAAATTGACAAAACCGCAGGGGACGATAAACCTTCGTCCCCTGCGGATATATTTGACAAATTATAGCACTAAATGTGGAGAAACGCGGTATTCTTTCAGTACCCGATTTCCTTCAGATAGCGGCTCAGCGCGTCCTGCCAAGTCGGAAGGGGCGTAAAGCCGGCTTCTATAAGCTTGCTCCTGTCAAGACGGCTGTTGAACGGACGCGCCGCCTTATTCAAACCGTACTCCTCCGTTGTCACAGGCAGAACCTTCGTCTGATAGTCGGCCTGACGGTAGATTTCCTTGGTAAAATCGTACCAGCTGATATAGCCGCCTTCATTGGTTGCATGGTAGTATCCGTATTTCTCGGTCTCATTCATGTCCACCAGCAGCCGTGACAAATCGTACGTATAGGTTGGCGTGCCGATCTGGTCATTTACGACGCGAACCGTGTCATGAGTTTTACCAACGTTCAGCATGGTCTTGACAAAATTCTTCCCGTTTCGTCCAAAGACCCAGGCAATGCGGACGATAAAGTACTTTTCAAGTTCCCGGCTGACCGCCAGCTCACCTTCCAATTTCGTCTGACCATACACATTCAGGGGCTTATAGTCCTTGCAGTCCGGCTTCCATGGCTCTGTTCCCTGACCGTCAAACACATAGTCTGTGCTGATATATGTCATTTTACAGTTCAGCTTCTTGCAGACATCCGCAATGTTCTTCGTGCCGCCAGCGTTGACAGCACGTACTTTCGCCACGTTTTCATCATCCTCCGCCATGTCCACGGCCGTCCACGCTGCGCAGTGGATCACGGCATCCGGATTCACATCCGTAATTGCCTTTTCTACGGCGTTCCTATCGGTGATATCCAATGACATGTAGGGCGCGGCTATGTCACATGCTTCCTGCATATCAGACCCTACGCCCTCATATCCGCGTTTCAGCAGCTCGTTCATGACATCGTGTCCCAGTTGACCGCCAACGCCGGTTACGAAAAACTTCATATCAATCTCTCCCGAAACTCTTTCATTCCGATTCGCAGCATTCTCGGCTTTGTAAATTCTTCAAGATACGCTTTACAAACTGCTTCCAGTAATGAACCTCAAAATAATGATGCCACAGGAACGGACGGCTCCCATTCAGATATTCTTTATAAAACTGAGCACCGTATTCGTACGCTTCCAAATGATAGTCCATTTCCGGGATCAGATACGGCTCCATGAACCACTGATACCGGTACAAATCCCGATATGACTTCATGTATCCAATAAAACAAGCCCGAAAATACCTATCGGAATAAAATCTGGCATCCGGTGGCAGGAGGCCATTATCTTCCGTAAAACGCTGTACAATGTCGTTATACCCCATGATAAAAGGTCCGGTCATTGGTACGGTATAGATTGGAATGTTGGCATCAACGTAAGTCGTCTGCAATTCCTTTATACGGTCAACCGGCGGCTGCCAATCGTTAATGAATGCGCATCGCTCCATAATGAGCAGCCTTTGCCCCTGTTTACCGAACAACATGTTCTGAGGCAGTGTTCCGGATACAGTCGCAACAACCTCAGCATTTCGGATATACTGAATCAGTTGAGACAAGGGTATCTTTTCCGGATAAAGAACCGTATAGCCATTCTTTTTAAAGAAATCATCCAGCGCCTCAAATCCAAATTCCAAATCCCTGTGTTTGGGCAAAAGGCTGCGGCTCATATACACTTTTTCAGGAGTGTTTCCCCCCCCACGGACATTTGCTGCTACTGTATCGAATACGCGCAGATATTTGGGAGAATACGCTCCCCATCTGCGAAAAGCCAAATCTGGAACAATCACTTCCCGGTAGGTTGTCGGCTTATTGACAAATTCCAGCTTGTCCCAGATATTCAAGAGCGTGAGAAACTCTTTGTAATTTCCCTTGATTTCTCTTGTCTCGCCCTCGTCCAGAGCAAATACATAGCTATCCACTGAGGAATCATTTTCCAGAAAATACCAAAGCCTGGCAACTCCCTCCACAAGAAAATGTCCCCAATGGTGAATCAGATACCCGCAATAAACAACTTTTTTATCCCTGTATTCCGCGGATTCAAAGGAATTGCACGGTTTGACACAGCACTCCACCGCAGAAATCCCAACGCTGTTCCCATCCTCATCCACAACACCTCCGCAGCCAATCCAACCGAATTTATCCGTTTTCCGCACAGGTAGAACAGTGGCATTCTTTCCCTGCCACACGGAGGGAGTTTCCCGCTTCTCGTAAGCCACCTCATGCTGTTTTTTCAGAGCCGCAGCTTTTTGAGGGCGTAAGTACCGATAATCCACTGTGTACACGCACAGCACCTCCAGGTCTGTTTTTGCCGTTCATTTTCCTATCTCTTTATAAGGCGTCTTATAAACTGCTTCCAGTAGTGGAACTCCAAGTAATGATACCACCGAAAAGGCTTTCTTCGGTTAAGATAATCCCCAAAGTATGCTTGGCCAGCGCGGAACCCTTCGATCAGAGATTCCGTTAAAGGCGCATACCAGTCAAACATGAACCAATTATAGTTGTACAGATCTTCGTAAGCCTTCATATATTTGATAAAGCATTTGCGATAATGCTTTTCCGTCAAAAAGCGACCATCCGGCGGCTGATAGCCGCGGTCAGCGGCAAAACGCTGCAAGCAATCCGTATAACCCATAATAATAGGTCCGGCGAAATCCACAGGATAGATGGGAATATGTGCATCAATATAGGTCACATCCAGATCCATGATCCGGTTGATTCCGACCTGGTTATCCACATTGATGGTCAATCGCTCCACAATTTCCAGCTTCTGCCCCGGACGGGCAAAAAGCATATTGTGGGGCAGCGAACCGGAGAGAGACGCCACCACATCGGCGTTGCGGATGTAGGAGATCATCCGGCCGAGCGGCACTTTTTCCGGATAGAGAATGGTATAGCCGTTTCTCCGGAAAAAATCGTCCAGCGTGTCAAAGCCGGATTCAAAGAGCATTCCCTTCTTGAATTGGCTACGGCTATAGTAGATTTTCGCCGGGCGCTCCCAATTGGGGTCTGGCACCGCATGGCTTGCCACCGTGTCATAGACCTTCAGGAGCTTGGGCGTATAGCGCCTGCGGCAGTACAGCCCCAGCTCCGGGACGATGACCTCCCGGTAAGTCGTGGGGGTGTTGATGATCTCCAGATGCTCCCAAATGCCCAGCAGCTCCAGGAATTCCCGGTAATTCGCCCTGATCTCCCGTTCCTCGTTTTCATCCAGGAAGAAAACGTACTTGTCCACAACCGGGTCATTTTCCAGAAAATACCAGAGACGGGTCACGCCCTCAATGAGAAAATGCCCCCAGTGGTTCACCAGATAGCCGCAGTAAACCACCGTTTCGTCCCGGTATTCCTTCTTTTCCGCGGGATAGGCAAACTGCACCCGGCCTTCGATACCGGAAAGCGGCACGTATTCCCCGTTTTCGTCCACGACGCCGCCTCTGCCAAACAGCAGATTGTCCTCCGCCTGACGGCGCAGGGGAAGAATGGTGGCGTTTTTCCCGCGCCACACGGCAGGGTTCTCCATAATCGCCAAAGGCTCGTCGTACCACGCTTTCAGCGCCTCTGCCTTTTTGGGGCGCAGGTATTGGTAATCGATACTGTACATTTTTTCAGTCCCTCCGCTGCTTCAGGGTGGGCAGAATCCGGTCTTTGGCACTCAGCCGCAAAGGCGTGCCGTCTGCCAGGGTATAGCCCTCCCCGGACGCAGAGCCGGAATAGCTGCCCACTACCTCCGGCCAGGCCACGGCAATGTCGGGGTCGTTCCAGGCAATGCCCATCTCGTCCTCCGGATGGTAAAAATCCGTCACCTTGTAGCAGAATTCAGCGACATTGCTGAGTACCAGGAAGCCGTGGGCAAAGCCCTCGGAAATATAGAACTGCTTTTTATTTTCCTCCGTCAGCTCCACGCCGTACCATTTCCCATAGGTTTCGGAGCCGGGGCGCACATCGACGGCCACGTCAAAAACGCGCCCCCGAATCACCCGCACCAGCTTCCCCTGGGGGAAATTTTTCTGGGTGTGCAGTCCCCGGAGAACGCCCTTTGTGGACATGCTCTGGTTGTCCTGCACGAACACCATATTCAGCCCGGCTTCCTCCATGTCCTTCTGATTGTAGGTCTCCATGAAGTAACCCCGGTTGTCGCCGTGAACCGTCGGTTCGATGATATATAAGCCCTCAATCGGGCACTTGGATACAGTAATCTGCCCCATTTGAATGCTCCTTACCGGTTCCCATACATTTTTTCATAGTAATCCCGATACTCGCCGCTGATGATCGTCTCCCACCACGCCCGGTTGTCCAGATACCACCGGATGGTCTTCTGAATCCCGTCGGCAAACTTCGTCTCCGGAAGCCAGCCCAGCTCTCTGTGAATCTTTGTGGGATCGATGGCATAACGCATATCATGCCCCTTGCGGTCAGTGACGTATGTAATCAGGCTCTCGGGCTTGCCCAGCGCCTTGCAGATGATCTTCACAATGTCGATATTGCGCATTTCATTATGCCCGCCGATGTTGTAGACCTCTCCCATCCGGCCGTTGTGGAGAATCATGTCGATGGCCTTGCAGTGATCTTCCACATACAGCCAGTCCCGGACATTCTCACCTGTCCCGTAGACGGGCAGCGGCTTGTCGTTCAGGGCGTTGGCAATCATCAGCGGAATCAGCTTCTCCGGGAAGTGATAGGGGCCGTAATTGTTGGAACACCGGGAAATCGTCACCGGTAAGCCGTAGGTACGGTGATACGCCAGCACCAGCAGGTCGGCACTTGCCTTGGACGCGGAGTAGGGAGAGCTGGTATGGATGGGCGTTTCCTCGGTGAAAAACAGGTCAGGCCGGTCAAGGGGCAGATCGCCGTAGACCTCGTCGGTGGAAACCTGATGGTAGCGGCGGATGCCGTACTTCCTGCACGCGTCCATCAGCACCTGCGTACCCAGAATGTTGGTTTGCAGGAACACCTCAGGATTTTCAATGGAGCGATCCACATGACTTTCGGCGGCGAAGTTCACCACCATGTCGGGATGCTCCTCCTCAAAAAGCCGATACACACCCTCCCGGTCGCAGATGTCCAGCTTCACAAAGCGGAAGTTGGGGTTATCCATGACAGGAGCCAGCGTGGACAGATTGCCGGCATAGGTCAGCTTGTCCAAGCAGATGATCCGGTAGTCCGGGTATTTGCGGAGCATATGGAAAATGAAATTGGAGCCGATAAATCCGGCGCCGCCGGTCACGATGATGGTCACTTCTCTCCCCCGCTTTCCTTTTTCTTCATGAAGCTCTTGAAACGATCCTCCGCGACCTGCCGCAGATGGCGGCCGTAGGGAGATTTTCCGTAAATCTCGGCGGCCTCCAGCAGCTCATCGCCGGAAATCCAGCCGAAACGGTAGGCAATTTCTTCCGGTGCGGAAATTTTGACGCCCTGCCGTTTTTCCACCATGTGGACAAATTCCGCCGCTTCCAGCAGGCTCTCAATGGTGCCGGTGTCCAGCCAGGCAAAGCCACGTCCCATAAGCTCCACGTCCAGCCGCCCCTCTTTCAGATACATTTCATTCAGAGTGGTGATTTCCAGCTCCCCCCGGACGGAGGGCTTCACCTGCTCGGCCTTTTCCGCCACGCCCTTGGGGTAAAAGTACAGGCCGGTAATGGCGTAATTGCTCTTTGGGTTGGCGGGCTTCTCCTCCACGGAGATGACCCGGTCGTTTTCGTCAAACTCCACCACGCCGAAACGCTGGGGGTCGGACACATAGTAGCCGAACACGGTAGCTCTTCCGTTTTCGGCGGTGTCCCTCGCGCTGGCGAGGATGTCGGAAAAACCGTTGCCGTAGAAGATATTGTCGCCCAATACCATGGCGCAGGAATCGTCCCCGATAAATTCCTTGCCAATCAGAAACGCCTGTGCCAGCCCATCGGGCGAAGGCTGAACGGCATATTGCAGACGGATGCCAAAATGGCTGCCGTCCCCCAGCAGATCCTGAAACCGCGGGGTATCCGACGGGGTAGAAATGATCAGAATATCCCGAATTCCGGCAAGCATCAGGGTGGACAGCGGATAGTAGATCATGGGCTTGTCATAAACGGGAAGCAGCTGTTTGGAGGTGACCTTTGTCAGAGGATAAAGCCGTGTGCCGGATCCACCGGCTAAAATGATACCTTTCATGTGCCGATTCCTTTCCCGGGGGTGTTCCCCTATATCGGGTTTATTTTAGCATGTTTTGTCAGAAATGTAAACCGCTATTTGAATGACGGATAAGTTTCCTTATTACATGTGCAGTCACGGCGAAAAGCCCATGGCGAACCGCCATGGGCTAAAAAAGCGTCTTTTCTTCTTCCATCAGGCCGCCGAAATCCTGCAAATCATCCGTGCCAATCAGGTATGCCCCCATTTGTTCCAGCTGACGGGCAGCCTGACTGCCGTCGCGAAAACAGGCTACAGGACTCCACCCGAAGCGCAGATTTTTCACCGTACCATCCCACGTACCGCCGTGTCCAAAGTCGGACTGGGCGACAAACACCATGCGCCCCAGCGCGTGGATGCAGCGGTTGCGGCTCAGCGCCCGCTGGGTGGAAAACGCGCCGTCAAAATCGTCCTCGCTCAAATACAGCAGATTCCGCCGTCTGGCCTGTTTACTCAGCTCGTCGGCGACGATGCTGATGACCCGTCCACCGGCGGCAAGGCACGCTTCCTGTGCCGTGCGGTCAGCACCCCGGGCGTTGCCGGAAACCAGCGTCAAGCCTTCCTCCGCCGCCCGGTATCCCACCGCCGCGGCAAATTCCCGGTTCTCCGCCCGCAGCTCCCGGCTTCCCACCAGTGCAACCGCCGGGGTGCTCAGAATGGACAAATCGCCCTTCGCCCACAGGCACCCGGGTGCGTCCATCACAAGGCGCTGCCGCAGGATTCCGGGATATTCTTCGCTGACCCTTGTGACGGGGTTGCAGTCCATTTTTCTCCCCCGGCTCAGGTAATAGTCCAGCTGCTCCGTATCCGAAAGCAGGGCGCAATACCGCTCCGCCGTCTCCCGGTCGTAGCCAAGCTCAATGAAATCCTGCTGCGTCATTTCCCGCTCCGGCTGGGCGCATTCCCTGCCCCGCATCCGCAGCGCCAGCGCGCGCAGCTGGGCGGTAGAAAGAACCTGACGGTCAGGGTTTCCAAGACGGCTCGTCAGCAGCAGAAAGCCCCTTTCCCGGGGATTCAACGGAATCTCCTTTTGGGCGTCACGGGGGCTTTGACTTCCTCGGGCGACAGATTTCCGTCCTTGTCCATCACCATGGGCTGAATGGTGAAATTGCAGTATTTGCAGATGTCATCCAGTCTGGCCTTCTCCGGGAAATTGCTGACGATGCTCCATGCCACGCCCTTTTTCTTCGCCCGGCCGGTGCGGCCAATGCGGTGAACGTAGTACTCGTTCTCCTCCGGCACGTCATAGTTGATAACGCAGTCCACATCGTCCACGTCGATGCCCCGGGAGGCCACGTCCGTTGCGATCAGCACGGCCAGCTTGCCGTCCCGATAGCGCTGCATGGTCTTTTCCCGCTGGCTCTGGCGGATGTCGCCGTGGATGCAGTCGCAGTCCAAGCCCGCCCGCTGGAATTCGTCGCAGAGACGCTGGCACATGTGCTTGGTGTTGCAGAAGATCATCACCCGCTCATAGCCCTGACTGCGGATCAGGCGCAGGGACGTCTCCGCCTTTTCCAGCGGCGTGCAGGTGATGCTGAACTGGTCGATGTCCGGGCGGTCTTCCTGCTTTGGCTCCACGGTGATCTCCACCTCGTCCCGCTGGTACATCCACGAAACCGTCATGACCTCCTGAGAGATGGTCGCGGAAAACAACCCCAGATTCTTCCGGTTCTTCACCTTATCGATGATCCGGGTCACGTCCTTGAAAAAGCCCATGTCCAGCATCCGGTCGGCCTCGTCCAGCACCACAGTCTGAATTTTGTCCAGACGGATGGTCTTGCGGTTGTAGTGATCCATCAGCCGTCCCGGCGTCGCCACCACGATCTGGGGCTTGCGCTCCAGCTGCTTGATCTGGCCGCCGATGCCCGCGCCGCCGTACAGCACCGCTACCCGAATGCCCTGAAAATAGGTCAGCAGCCCCCGCAGCTCGTCGCCGATCTGGATGGCAAGCTCCCGGGTGGGGGCAAGGATCAGCCCCTGAACGCCCTCGTTGGCCGGGTCGATATGCTCGATCATGGGGATGCCGAAGGCAAAGGTCTTTCCGGTGCCGGTGGGCGCCTTGGCAATGACGTCCCGCCATTGCAGAAAATATGGAATGGCCTCCGCCTGAATGGTGGTGGGATAGCCGTAGCCCTTTTCCTCCAGCGCTTTCAGCATGGCCTCGCTGAGGCCGAGACTTTCAAATGTGACTTCCATGTTTCTCTTTCCCTTTTCCATCGAATTTTTCTTTATTGTATCACTTTTCCCCCATGTTTGCAACTTTTTTTGTTTTCCGATAGCCGATTCGAGAAAACTCGGTTTCAATCTCACGCAAAGGTGGACAAACGGGGATAAATATGGTATATTGTAGGTTATGATAATATGTCCTTGATGTAAGGAGAATACAAATGGGCAAACTAATCGTCATTGAAGGCACGGATGGCTCCGGCAAGTCCACCCAGTTTCGTCTGCTGACCCAGCGTCTGGAAAACGAAAACATTGCCTTTCAGAAAATCGTCTTCCCACAATATTCCGAGCCAAGCTCCGCGCTGATCCGGATGTATCTCGGGGGCGAGTTCGGCACGAATCCGTCGGACGTCAACGCCTACGCCGCTTCCTCCTTTTACGCCATCGACCGCTACGCCTCCTACAAAAAGATCTGGGGGCAGTGGTACGAACAGGGCGGTCTGGTAATCTGCGACCGCTATACCACCTCCAACGCCGTCCATCAGGCTTCCAAGGAGCCGGAGGACAGGCGGCAGGAGTTTCTCAAGTGGCTGTATGACTTTGAATACGACCGGCTGGGGCTTCCCCGCCCCGATCTGACGCTGTATCTGGACGTCCCCACGGACTTTACGGAGCAGCTGCTGCGCCACCGGGAGCAGGACACCCACACCAGCGCGGACATTCACGAGCGGAACAGTGCCTACCTCGCCTCCTGCCGCCGTGCCGGACGCGCCGCCGCCGAATATTACGGATGGACGATCATTTCCTGCACGGAAAATGGGAAAATGCGGAGTATTGAGGATATTCACGAAGAAATCTACCGCCATGTGGCGGCATGTCTGGAGGACTGAATATGGTTTACATGTTGCTTGGAACCGGCTTCGAGGAAACGGAAGCCGTCGCCCCTATTGATCTGCTGCGCCGCGCGGGCGTGTCCGTCGCCACCGTGGGCATTGGCGGAAAGGTCATCGTCGGAAGCCACGGCATCCCCGTGACCGCCGATATGGAACTTGGCCAAATGGACTTGACCCAGCTGGATATGATCGTTCTCCCCGGCGGAATGAAGGGCGTCGCGTCCATCAAGGGCTGCCCGGAGGCGCTGGAAGCCGTGCAGTTCGCATGGGAAAACGGCCGGTTCGTCGCCGCCATCTGCGCCGCACCCACCATTCTTGCCATGCTTGGCATCACCGATGGCAGACGCGCCACCTGCTACCCCGGCTGTGAAGGCCAGATGGGCAGCGCCCACATGGTCTGCGCCCCCGCCGTCACCGACGGAAAGCTCATCACCGGCACGTCCGCGGGCTGCGCCGTTCCCTTTGGTCTGGCGCTGATCGCCGCCCTGAAGGGTCAGGCCGCCGCGCAGGCCGTCGCAGAACAGATCGTCATTCGCTGACCTTGGAGGAACACAATATGGACAACAAACAGTTTCCCGAACGGGACGAGGAGGAAATCATTCCCGAAGAGCTGACCTTCTTTCCCGCCGACGAGGAATCGGAGGACGCCGGGGATGTCCCCGTCTCCGAAGACGTGATTGGGGAAGAACCCGCTTCCCAGCCAGAGGAAATCCCCGCAGAGGCGGAAGAACCCGTTGCGGAGGAAACTCCCGTGGCGGAAGACGTTTCCGCATTTGAGGATGATTCCGTTCAGGAAGAATTTCCCGTTTTTGAGGATGTCCCCCCTGTTGCGGAAGAAATTCCCGCGCCCGATGACACCTCCGAAAAAGGCCGCTCCTTCATGGATCGCATTCCGGACGTGGATGACGGCATGGAGGAGTCCTACGACGACCGGCTCACCGAGCCGGAGATCGGCAGCGAGATCATCCCCGACGACAGCGCCATGGATTCCCACGGTATGCTGGAACACGGCGAGGAAGAACCGCCCTTTGACCCCAGCATACTGGACGACCCGGACTTGCAGGAGCTGCCGGAGGAACCGTCGGAGCCGGAACCGCCGAAGGACGAGATTGCGGAACAGGAATACCGGGACAGCGACGGTGATTTTGATGCCGCAGAGGATGCCCCCGCCCCGGAAAGAAAAGCGTCCGGTCGTCAGCGCCCCGTCAAAAAGGGACGTCCAAAGAAAACCCGTGGAGAGGGTCTGCTGGGCATCCCCCACATTCTGGTCACCATCGTGTGGCTGGCGCTGATCGTGGTCATCGGCGTCACGCTGGGACGGATGATCTGGGTCTGCGCCGCCGATGTGCTGGCTTTCGGGCGGGAAAACAAGCCCGTCACCATCACCGTTTACGAGTCCGACACCATGGACAGCATCACCGACAAGCTCTACGACGCCGGTCTGATCCGCTACAAGAGCCTGTTTAACTTCTACGCCGACATCTCCCACGCCGAGAAGAAGATCGACCCCGGCATTTACGACCTGAACACCCGGTACGACTATCACGCGCTGGTCAACATGATGTCCGCCAGCTCCACCCGTGAGGTCGTGGAGGATCTGCTGATCCCCGAGGGCTACACCTGCCGCCAGATTTTCGCCTTGCTGGAGGAAAACCGCATCTGTACCGCGCAGGATCTCAGCGCCTACGCCGCCAACGGCGCGCTGAAGGACTACTGGTTCCTTGAAAACGTGACCCGGGGCGACAAATACTGCCTTGAGGGCTTCCTTTTCCCGGATACCTACGACTTCTATAAGAATTCCTCCCCCCGTGAGGTTCTGGAAAAGATGCTGGACAACTTCGACTACCGGTTCAGCGAGGAAATGCGCGCCCAGATCGACACCCTGAACGCCACCGTCACCGACGGCAGCTTCACCGTCCGGGAAGTGACCATTGTCGCGTCCCTCATCGAGAAGGAAACCGCCTCCGCGTCGGAAAGCCCCCGGATCGCCGGTGTTATTTATAACCGTCTGTTCCACTGGGACTACCCCGCCCTGCTGAACATCGACGCCGCCATCATCTACGCGCAGGACGGCGTGTCCGACCACATCGACACCAGTCTGGACAGCCCTTACAACACCTACCTTCACGTGGGTCTGACGCCCACGCCCATTGCGAACCCGGGTCTTGCCAGCCTGCAGGCCGCGCTGAATCCCGAATCCCACAACTACTATTACTACGTGCTGAATCCCGCCACCGGCGCCCATCAGTTCTCCACCACACAGGAGGAGCATGAGCAGTATCGCGCGCAGTTTGCTGCTGCCGCCGCTGCTGCTTCCACGCAGTCGGAGGGCGAATGAGAAAGCTGGAATTGCTCAGCCCCGCCGGGGACATGGAGCGGCTGGAAATGGCCGTAGCCTACGGCGCAGACGCGGTATATTTCGCCGGAACAAGCTTTGGAATGCGCTCCTTCGCAGGGAATTTCTCCCCCGAGGAGCTACCCAAGGCGGTGCGGTACGCCCATGACCATGGTGTCAAGTGTCACGTCACCGTGAACACCATGCCGAGAAACGATGAAATCGTCCGGCTGCCGGAATATCTGGAACAGCTGGACGACGCCGGAGTGGACGCCCTGATCGTGGCCGACTTGGGTGCGTTCACCCTCGCCGGGAAATATGCCCCTCGCTGCGAGCGGCATATTTCCACCCAGCAGTCCATCGCCAATTACGTCTGCGCTCAGGCGTGGTTTGATCTGGGCGCGAAGCGGGTGGTGCTGGCACGGGAATGCAGTCTGGAAGAAATCCGCGCCATCCGTCAGAAGGTAGACCCCGCGCTGGAAATCGAGACCTTTGGCCATGGTGCCATGTGCGTCAGCTACTCCGGCCGGTGCCTGCTGAGCAACTACATGACGGGACGTGACAGCAATCGCGGCGCCTGCGCCCAGCCCTGCCGGTATCAGTACGCTCTGATGGAGGAAAAGCGCCCCGGGGAGTATTTCCCGGTTTTCGAGGACGAAAAGGGTACTTACATCTTAAATTCCCGGGATATGTGCATGATCGACCACCTGAATGACCTGATGGACGCAGGCGTGGACTGCATCAAAATTGAGGGCCGGGCAAAATCCGCCTACTATGCCGCCATCGTCACGGGAGCCTATCGCCACTGCATCGATGATGCCGCCGATGGCAGAGAGCTGGACCCCGTCTGGCGGGACGAGGTGGATCACATCTCCCACCGCATCTACTCCACCGGCTTCTATTACGGCGAGCCGGGGCAATACGTAGCTTCCTCCCGGTACATCCGGGAGTGGCAGATCGTGGCAAAAGTGGAATCCTGCGACGAAAACGGACTGGCGGTGTGCCGCCTGAACAACAAATTCCGCGCGGGAGACGCGCTGGAAGTCGTCGGCCCCGACGTGCGCCCCTTCCCCATCACCGCCCCGATCATGGCCGATTCCGACGGCAATCCGCTGGAAGAACCGCGAACTCCCCAGATGAAATTCACCATCCAACTGCCAAAGGCCGTCCCGCCCATGAGTATGCTCAGAAGAAGCGTTGATCTTTCCCCGAAGTAATCAAAAACACCGAACGTCGAATCGTTCGGTGTTTTTTTCGTATAAAGCCCGCATTACTGCGGTACTTTTTTTCGTTTTTCCGGGAATTTGTGAATCAGAAGTGCCAGCAGAATCGACATACCAAGGCAGAACAGGAACACAGCCGCATTTTCGGATTGAGAAAGTGTCTCGTTTCCGTGAACGACCGCATACTGCACAAGAAACACATTGTGGATCAGGAAGCACTCAAAGGAAATGTCTCCCAAGCACACCAGCGGTTTCCAGCGGAACAGGCTGGATGCCCAACCCATACCGCAGGTAAACACGCCGATCAGCACCAGATTTGGCAGGAGCCATGTGAAAATTCTGCTTCTCCATGGACTTCCGGCGCGGGAAAGCATGAAAAACCAATAGCCGAGCGCGCCAACTTCCAGTACCGTGAACACTATCCGCACCGTGTTTCCCTGCTTCAGGTGCGGCTTCAGGGTGCAGACCAACATTCCAAGGAGCATCCCGCCGAGGTATTCGCCCATTCTGGCTGGCGGGAAAATGTACTGCCAGTAATCCATGTCGAGATTCTTCGTTAAGTAGCAGTAAACAGCCGTCAGGAATAACGTTCCCGCCAGTGCGCCCGACAGCAGCAGCCAGCCCTTTGGACGCCGGTTGATTTTATTCAGCAGGAACATGACGGGAAGATTGAAAACAGACAGGAACATCAGAGTGGACAGGAACCAGCCCACACCGTTGTAGCTGAACGCGCCCTCCGCAGACCATGACTGCACCAGCAGAAGGTTCCGCACAAGCTGCCCCGGAAATCTCTGAACGTCAAAAAGCGCGGTCAGGCTCTCCGTGTTGGTATAGAGGAAAAGGTACAGCGTCGTAAACAAGTACAGGGGATAGATTTTCTTCACCTTGCGCCACAGGTACTTCCCTTCCTCCCGCCAGCTGAGCCGGACGTCCTTGTTATAGAAAACAAGCGCCGTCACCAGACCGCTGAGCATGAAGAAAAAACTGACCGCCGCAGTGGAACAGTGAGAAGTCGGATATTTGAAAAACAGCCATTGCTCGCCATGGCACACAAACACATTGAAAAATGCCCAGAACCGCAGAAATTGCAGCTGTTCTTCCCTTCCGGTCCTGGTTGGGGACGCTATCTGTCCCTCTGTCTGCATACGCCGCCCTCCTTTCGACTTTGGGTCAGTTTTTCAGGCTTTGCAGCGGCGCGGGAATTCTGCCGCCGCGGGCGATAAAGTCCTCGCTGGATTTGTCATGCACCGGCATCACCGGGGCGCTGCCCAGCAATCCGCCCATTTCCACCCGGTCGCCCACCGTCTTGCCGGGGGCGGGGATAATGCGCACGGCGGTGGTCTTGGTGTTCACCATGCCGATGGCCGCTTCGTCCGCAATGATGGCGGAAATGGTCGCCGCAGAGGTATCGCCGGGGACCGCGATCATGTCCAGTCCAACAGAGCAGACACAGGTCATGGCTTCCAGCTTGTCAAGGCACAGCGTGCCGCCCTCGGCGGCGGCGATCATGCCCTCGTCCTCGGACACGGGGATAAATGCGCCGGACAGGCCGCCCACATGGTTGGACGCCATGACGCCGCCCTTTTTCACCGCGTCGTTCAGCATGGCAAGGGCAGCCGTGGTGCCGTGGGTGCCGCAGACCTCCAGCCCCATTTCCTCCAGGATACGGGCAACGCTGTCCCCCACGGCGGGAGTGGGCGCAAGGCTCAAATCCACGATTCCGAAGGGTACGCCCAGACGGCGGGATGCTTCCTTGCCCACCAGCTGACCCATACGGGTAATCTGGAAAGCGGTCTTTTTGATGGTTTCGGCCACCACGTCAAAGGGCTGACCCTTCACGTTCTGCAAAGCGTGGTACACCACGCCGGGGCCGGAAACGCCCACATTCAGCACGCACTCCGGCTCGCCCACGCCGTGGAACGCACCGGCCATGAAGGGGTTATCCTCCACGGCGTTGGCGAACACCACCACCTTGGCGCAGCCAAGGCCGTCGTTATCCGCAGTCAGCTCGGCGGTTTTCTTGATGATTCGACCCATTTCCGCAACGGCATCCATGTTGATGCCCGCTTTGGTAGAGCCAACATTCACGCTGGCGCACACCCGCTCGGTGGCAGCCATGGCCTCGGGGATGGAGCGGATCAGCTTCCAGTCTCCCGTGGTGCAGCCCTTCTGCACCAGAGCGGAAAAACCGCCGATGAAGTTGACGCCGCAGGTGATCGCCGCTGCGTCCAGCGTTTTCGCGATCTCCACATAGGAATCTGTCTCGCAGGAACCGGCCACGATGGAGATGGGCGTAACGGAAATCCGCTTGTTGACAATGGGAATTCCGAATTCCTTCTCGATGTCCTCGCCGACCTTCACCAAGTCTTTGGCGCAGCGGGTGATCTTCCGATAAATCTTATCGCAGCAGGTCTTCAAATCCGGATCGCAGCAGTCCAGCAGACTGATGCCCATGGTGATGGTTCGGATGTCCAGATGCCGCTTGTCGATCATGTCCTGGGTTTGCAGGATGTCCTTCTGATTCAGCATGGCCTGTCCCTCAAATCCGGTGCATGGCTTCAAAGATGTCCTCACGCTGCACGCGGATGGACAGTCCCATTTCCTTGCCGATCTCGTCCATGCGGGTGACAAGCTCTCCCAGCGGCACATTGCACGCGGAGACCTCCGTCGCCATCATCATGGTGAAATAGCCCTGCATAACGGTCTGGCTGATGTCCAGAACGTTGACGTTGAAGTCCGCCAGAGCGGTGCAGACACCCGCGATGATGCCCACCCGGTCTTTTCCGACTACGGTTACGATTGCTTTCATCTTTTTCTCCTTCCGTCCGGGACTGCGGCCTGCGCCCGTCCACCGGACTGTCACATATGGGGATTATACCTCGTAATCTGCTGCCACCCGGCTGTCCAGCAGGTGGAAGAAATGGGTCTTGGCCTCCTGATGCAGGGGATGCACGGCATAATTTTCCAGCGCTTCCCGGCTTTCAAACTCGGAATACAGGGCGTAATCCATGCCGTTGAACGCCTGACGGATCTCCAGATGCAGCAGACCCGGAATCTTTCCCACCAGCGACTCCAGAACGGACGCGATCAGCTTCACGGCCTCGGTCTTGTCAACGCCCTCTTTCAGGGTGTACAGTACGATATGCTTTACCATAATTATCCTCCTTATGAACACAAAGTGTCTCTCATTCAGCAAAACACCGGGGCTACATGCGCAGCCCCGGTGTTGCATCACAAATTACTCGGCGTCCTCTTCAGGCTGTTCCAGCAGAGCGCGGATAGACAGGGAGATACGCTTGTTCTCGGCGTCCACATCGGTGATCTTGACCTTCACATCCTGACCCTCGGACAGGACATCTTCAGGCTTGCCGATGCGGCGGTCAGCGATCTGGGAAATGTGAATCAGGCCGTCCACGCCGGGCAGAATCTCAGCGAAGGCACCGAAGGTCATCAGCTTGACGATCTTGGCATCCACAACGTCGCCCACGGAATACTTGGTCATGAACTGATTCCAGGGGTTCATCTCGGCGGTCTTGTAGCCCAGAGAAATCTTGTGCTTCTCGGGGTCGAAGGAAATGACGTAAACGTCGATCTCGTCGCCGACCTTCACAACATCAGCGGGAGTCTTGATGCGGTTCCAGCTCAGCTCGGAAACGTGAACCATGCCGTCCACACCGCCGATGTCCACAAAAGCGCCGTAGGAAGTCAGGGACTTGACGGTGCCGTGGTACTTCTTGCCCACTTCGATCTCGGACCAGATCTTCTCCTGCGCAGCCTTGCGAGCCTCGGAGTTGACGGCGCGGATGGAGCCGATAACACGGCGGCGGGCGCGGTTGACCTCGGTGATCTTCAGCTGCACGGTCTTGCCGACCATACCGGCCATGTCACCGCCCTTGGCGATGCCGGACTGGGAAGCGGGGATGAACACCCGGATGCCCTTGACATTGGCGACCAGACCGCCCTTATTTTCCTCGGTGATGGTGCCTTCCACAGTGGTCTTGTCCTCTGCCCATGCGGTCATGTCGTCCCAGACCTTCAGGCCGTCCAGCTTCTTCTTGGACAGCTGCACGGTGCCTTCCTGATCGTTGACGCGAACGACAAAAACCTCGATCTCGTCGCCAACTTTCAGGATGTCTTCGGGCTTCACGGAAGGATCGGTGCTGACTTCGTCATAAGGGATGTAGCCGGCATGCTTGGTGCCGAGGTCGACCTGGACTTCGGTGTTGCCGATTCCGGTCACGGTGCCGATAACCTTATCTCCTGTATTTAAAGTCTTGATGGACTGCTCGAGAAGCTCCGCGAAGTTCTCCTCCTGTACAGTCTCAACATTCGTGATTTCGCTCATAGTCTTGTTGACCTCCTTTATAATCCACGCCGGCGTCGACGCACCGGCAGTGATTCCAACATCGCTGACACCGCGAAAGTCCTCGGGACGCAGCTCGGAAGCGTTGTCCACCAGAAAGACCCGGCCGCAGTGTTCCCGGCAAATCATAGCGAGACGGCCTGTGTTGGAACTTTTGGGGTCTCCCACAACGACCATAGCCTGACAGATTTCACTCAATTCAGCTGCTTCGCTTTGCCTATACTCAGTTGCTCTACATATTGTATCAAAAATTTTCAGGTTAGTAAACTGTTTTTTTGCAAATTCACCGCACATTTTCCACAAAGATTCAGTCAAAGTTGTTTGTGAAACCATGCAAATTGACGGATTCCTAAGATTTTCTTTGGAATATGCCCAGTTTTTCAGGTCGTCAAGGGTCTCAAAAACCCGGCAGTCCCGGCACCATCCGGCAATGCCCTCCACCTCCGGGTGGGTGGGCGTCCCGATGATGACAGGCAGCTGCCCTTCTTCCTCGGCGCGGCTGACGATTCCGTGGATGCGTTTGACGAAGGGACAGGTGGCGTCGATGATCTCCACGCCCCTGCGCTGCAATTCCCCATACACCGCCCGGCTGACGCCGTGGGAACGGATAATGACCGTCTGGCCGGGGCAAGCCTGCTCAGGGGTGTCGATCACCTCCACACCCAAGGCGCGGAATTTGTCCACGACGTGGTGATTGTGAATGATCGGCCCCAGCGTGACCACCTTTTTCCCTGCCTTTGCCGCCTGCTCCACCAACTCCACCGCCCGACTGACGCCGAAGCAGAACCCGGCGCTTTTCGCGACCCGGACGCTCATAGCGTCACCTTCCGGGCAATGATCTCCTTCATCGCGGCGATCACGCCGTCGATGTCCAGCTCAGAAGTGTCCAGCTTGACGCTGTCCCGCGCCATTTTCAGGGGAGCGATCTCCCGGTGGGTGTCCTGATAGTCCCGCTGCTGAATATCCTTGAGGATTTTATTGTAGTCCGCCTTCTGTCCCTTCGCAATCAGCTCGTCCGTGCGGCGCTTTGCCCGCACCTCCGGGGTCGCGGTGAGGAAAATCTTCACCGTGGCCTTGGGCAGTACCACGGTGCCGATGTCCCGGCCGTCCATGATGACGTTGTGCTTCTCGGCCATTTCCCGCTGCATGTCCAGCAGCAGGTCCCGGACGATGGCGTGGGCAGAAACGAGACTGGCCTTCTGGGAAAGGTCGGGGGTGCGGATATCGCCGGTCACGTCCATGCCGTTCATGATCATGTGCTGGACGCCCTCGTCGTCATACTCAATGCCGATGGTCAGCTCGTCGATGTAGCGGGTGATGCCGTCGATGTCCTTGGGGCTGACGCCCCACAGGTCAAAGAAATAGGCCACGGTGCGGTAAATCGCCCCGGTGTCCACGTAGTAAAAGCCCAGCTCTTTGGCAAGTCTTCGGGCGATGGTGGACTTTCCCGCCCCGGCGGGGCCGTCAATGGCGATGGAAATTGGTTTTGCCATATAGATTTCCTTCCTTCTATCTCTCTGAGCGCAGCTTGCTCAGGGCGTTTGCTTCTCTTGCGACCACCTCGTCGGGGGTCAGGTTCAGGCGCTTTCCCGTTTCCTCGGGGCTTAGGGGCATTCCGCCCTCCAGACCAAACCGCAGGGAGATCAGCTTCGCATCGGTCTCGTCAAGCACCGACATCAGCTCCATGATGCGCTGGCGCATCTGGAAATAGGCGGTGTCCTCCACGGCCTGCTCCTCGGCTTCCTTTTCTTCCTCCGGCTCCGGCTGCTTCTTCGCCTGCGCAAGAAGACGGGCGTCGTCCAGCATTTTCTTCACCACGGATGCTTCCTCCGGGCTTATGTGCATGGCCTCGGCGATCTCCTCCAAAGTGGGATTTCTCCCCAGCTCGGACAGCAGCCGCTCGTCTACGGCACGGTAGTCCTCCAGCGCCCCACGGAGCTTCTGCCCAACACCGTTGGCCCTCGCCTGCAAAAAGACCGCTTTCGCCATGTAGAACCGAATCCAGTAGTCCCGGTAGGAGTCATAATCCCCCTCCCGGTAGCCCTGAATGGCCTGCCACAGTCCGAGGCTCCCCTCCTGAATCAAATCCAGCAGGAGCACCCCGCAGCCGACGTGATCTTTGGCGATTTCCAGAACCCGGTGCAGCCCCAGATTGGTCAGCGTCTCCATGGCCCGTTCATCCGCCGCCGCACACCTTGCCGCCAACGCCTGCTCGTCCCCGGAAGTGGAAAGCTGCGCCACCTCTTCCAAGTACAGCCGCAGTGGATCGTTGGGTTCCAGTTCCTTGGGGTTCAAGCCCTTTTCCACCAGCTGCGCTTCCTGACGCAGACGCAGAGCCGCCTCTCCGCTGCCCGACGTTTTGGGAAGGTCAAAGATGTTCAGGTTCAGGCCGCCGTCCTCCAGTGCCTGAAGGGCATCCTCCACGACCTGCTCGTTTTCTTCCTCCAGCATGGTCAGAAGGTTCGCGGCCGAAACCGTATCCCCCGCCCGCTTGGTCCTGAGGAAGGCTTCCCAGGGGCTATCCTCAAAGGAAAAATCCAGATCATTCATTCAAGAAATCCTCCAATCCCAGACTGGTGCCCATTTTTTGCAGCTTGTCCATGGCCTGACGCTCGATCTGGCGCACCCGTTCCTTGGAAATGCTCAGCTTTTTGCCGATCTCCTCCAAAGAATAGCAGTTGCCGTCCTCCATGCCGAAATGCAGCCGCAGGATCTGCTGCTGGCGCTCGTTCAGCGTACTCAGAAGCTGGTCCATTGTCTTGTCCAGCTCCCCGCGCACCACTTCCTCATAGGGCTGGGGCGCCTGCGCATCCTCCAGCAGAGATTGCAGGGCTGTGCCGTCGTCATCCCCCGTGGGAACGTCCAGCGAGCAGATGTCCGGCGTCAGCTGGGTCAGCTCCGCCACTTTTTCCTCGGGCAGGCCGCACTTTTCCGCGATCTGCGCGGCGGTGGGTTCCTCCCCCAGTTCCTGACGCAGGGCGGTGCGCACCGCTTCGATCTTCCGCATCCGCTCCGCCGTGTGCAGCGGTACACGGATGGCGCTGCCGTGGTTCATCAGGCACCGGGTCACGCCCTGCCTGATCCATTTTGTGGCATAAGTGGAAAAACGGTAATCCTTGGTATAATCAAATTTCCGCGCCGCAACCAGAAGGCCGATACTGCCCTCCTGAATCAAATCCATCAGTGCAACGCCCCGTCCGGCGTACTCTCTCGCGATGGACACCACCAGACGCAGATTGGAATTGACCATCTGGCGAATGGCGCTCTCGTCTCCCTGCGCGCAGCGCATGGCAAGCTCCCGCTCTTCCTCCGGCGTCAGACGGGGATACCGCCGGATCTCATTTAAGTATTGGCGCACATCGTCCTCGCCGGCACTCACCGGAGAATTCTCTAACAGCTCTGTCATGCTTTCATTCCTTTTCTTTCCTTCATTCGTTCCCGCACAGCCAGCAGGTCGTCCTCCGTCGCCACTTTGGACGCCTGATACTCGTTCTGGATGGTGCGGATGCAGTCCGTCAGCGCCTGCTCGTTCACAGGCCCCTGCTGTCTGTGCAGGATGCCCGCAATGTGGGACATTTCCTCCGGCGTCAAGTCCGTCAGTGCTGCGAGGGAAACGTCCAGTCCCTGCTCATGGCGCTGCTTTAACTGGGCGTAAACCCGTCCCAGCAGCTCTGAGGAGAACATCTCCGCTTCCAGGCCGCCGGTGCTGTCCAGCAGGGCGCTTTCCCGCAGAACCAGCGACAGGAGCATTTCCTCCGCCATGGCGGATTTCATGTTGGTATAGCGGATGTCCCGGCTTTTGGGTTGTAGATTCCGGGCGGGAGACAAGTCAATTTTCTCCTGCTTTCTCTTTTCCTGATAGACCCGTCGCTCCCACGCCCGCTTGATTTCCATCTGCATGGCGTCGGCGCTGATTTTCGCGGCCTCCGCCACCCGGCCGCCGTAGACGTCCCGCTGGACGGCGCTGGGCAGGGAGCCGATCAGGTCGGCAGATTCCTGCAAATAGCGAACCTTCTGGTCGTCGTCCCGCAGGTCGTATTTCCGGGCAATGGCGGCAAGCTGGTATTCCACCCGGTTGGAGGATTCCTCCAGCAGAATTTTAAAACGGTCGGCACCGTACTTTTTCAGGAACTCGTCCGGGTCCTTGGCGTCCCGCATTTTCAGGACCTTGACCTGCAAACCCGCCTTTTCCAGCATGGGGATCGCCCGCTGGGTGGCGTTCTGTCCGGCGGTGTCGCCGTCGTAGATCAGCACCACCTGATCGGTGTACCGGGACAGCAGCGTTGCGCCGTCGTCCGTCAGGGCAGTTCCCAAAGATGCCACCGCGCAGTCAAATCCGTACTGATGCAGAGCAATGGCGTCCATATACCCCTCCACCAGAATCAGGTAGCCCATTTTGCTTTTCTTGGCGTAATTCAGGGCAAACAGGTTTTTCCGCTTGTTAAAAATCAGGGTTTCCGGGGAATTTAAGTATTTTGCGGCGTTTTTGTCCCGGTCGTTCATAATGCGCCCGCCAAAGCCGATGACATTTCCCCGGACGTCGATGATGGGAAACATCAGCCGATCCTGGAACCGGTCGAAAAGATTGCCGTTCTTTTTGGACACCGTCACAAGGCCGGAGTCCCGCAGCTCCTGATCGGTGTAGCCCTTTTTCCGCATGGCGTCCACCAGATCGCTCCAGCTGTCCGGGGCGTAGCCGATGCCGAATTTGGTCAGGGTCGTCTGGGACATTCCCCGCCCCCGGGCGTATTCCAGTGCCGACGCGCCCATAGGTGCGTACAGGCAGCTGTGGAAAAACCGCGCCGCTTCCTTGTGCAGCGCCCAGAGCCGCTCCTGCTGGCGATACCGGGACTGGTACTGCTCGTCCTCAGGGACTTCCAGCCCCGCCCGCTTGGCCAGCGCCCGCACGGCGTCCCCGTAGCTCAGCCCCTCAATTTCCATCTCGAAATTGATGACACCGCCGCCCTTGTGGCAGCCGAAGCAATAGAACATGCCCTTGTCCGGCGCGACGGAGAAGGAGGCGGTCTTCTCTCCGTGGAAGGGACACAGGCCAAACAGGTTGGAGCCGGAACGCTTCAGCGTCACATACTGCCCCACCACGTCCTCAATCGGGTTCCGCGCGATCACTTCATCAATAAATGCCGGTGGAAATGGCATGGTCTCCCCCCCTTCGTCAAACTTCTTTACAAATTCTCAACCGTGAACCTGCCATCCCATGGGGATGAAGATCTCCCGGAACTTTTCGACGGCGTAATTGTCCGTCATTCCCGCTATGTAGTCGCACACCGTGCGTTCCATGCCGTCGAAGCTCAGCTGGGGCTGAAAATCCTCCGGCAGCGCTTCCGGATGGGCGATGTAGTATTCAAACAGCCGTTTCAGCATATCCTTTGCCTTGCTCTCCTCGCCCTTGGCCACCGGATTGCGGTAGACATTGGTAAACATGAACGAGCGCAGCTCCTTGAGCGCCCTGTCCACATCGGGCGACAGACAGACTTTCCCGAATTCCCGGGAGGTGCGGATGGCATCGCAGACAAGTGTATTGATCCTGTCCCGGTGGCTGTGGCCCAGCACGTCGGTGATTTCGATGGGAATGTCGTCGTCGGTGAGGATGCCCGCCCGGATGGCGTCGTCAATGTCGTGATTAACGTAGGCGATTTGGTCGGAGCGACGCACGGCCTGCCCCTCCAGCGTCTCCGGCCAGTAATCCCCGGTATGACCCAGAATGCCCATGCGGACTTCATAGGTCAGGTTCAGCCCCTGACCGTCCTTTTCCAGAATGTCCACCACTCGCAGGCTCTGCTCATTGTGGCGGAAAGGCTTGCCAAGGCACTGGCTCAGAACGTCCTCCCCGGCGTGGCCGAAGGGAGTGTGTCCCAGGTCATGCCCCATGGCAATGGCTTCCGCCAGATCTTCGTTCAGCCCCAGCGCCCGTGTGATGGTTCCGGCAATGCGGCTGACCTCCAATGTGTGGGTCATCCGGGTGCGGTAGTGGTCGCCCTCAGGCTGCAAAAACACCTGCGTCTTGTGCATCAGGCGGCGGAAAGACTTGGAATGGACAATGCGGTCAATGTCCCTCTGGTAACAGGTACGCACGTCCTCCGCCCGGGGTTCTTCAAACCTCAGACGTCCCCTGCTCTGGTCGGCGAAGGCCGCCAGAGGATTCAGTCGCTTATGCTCCTGCCATTCCAGTTCTTCCCGCACAGTCATGGTAATTCCCTCATTCCTTATTCCACTTTGTTTATGTAGTCTCCACCGGAAACGCCCGGTATTCCTGCCCGGTTTCCATACCCTCCACGGTTCCGCTGGACAGGTCGGTGAGTTTTTCCAGAAAGGCGCTGACCTGTCCCTCCGGGAACAGCAGCTCCAGCTCCACCTCCGCGCCGAAATCCGTCTTGCGGAGGATGCCTCCAAAGGCGGCGGCTTCCAGCTTGACCCGCTCGTAGAAGGGATAGGGGCACGGCACGTACACCGCCGTCCATACCCGCTTCATGGATTTGCCCGCAGCGTCCACAGCAATTTTCGCGCCTTTTGTGTAAGCCCGCACCAGTCCCCCGGCGCCCAGAAGAATGCCGCCAAAGTACCGGGTCACCACGCACACCACGTTAAAAAGACCTTCCCGCTGCAAAACCTGCAGCATGGGCATTCCCGCAGTGCCGCCGGGTTCGCCGTCATCGGAGAAGCGCACCGCGCCGTCTCTGATGATGTACGCCCAGCAGTTGTGGGTGGCGTCGTAGTGCTTCTTTTTCATCTCCTGGATTTTCGCCAGAGCTTCTTCCTCGGTGTCCACAGGCCAGACGCGGCCGATGAAGCGGGACTTCTTTTCCACGAATTCCGCTTCGCCAAATTGGGTGGGTATCAGATACTCGTCCAATCCTCAGCACTCCCCGATGATATATTCCCGGAGTCTGCCGTATAGGATTCCGTCCACGACGGCCTCGATCTCGATGCCCTCCGGGGTGTAGTCCACTTTCTTGACCTGAGCGCCGTCATGCAGCGTCTCCACCATGCCGCCCATGGCATAGGGCAGACGCACCACGATATGGTGCCGGGCATGGTTCAGGGCGCTCTCGATGGCTTTCAGCAGCCCGTCCATATTGATGCCCCGCTTGGCGGAGATGGCAACAATATTCTTCCCCACGGGAATGTCGTCGGAATACACCAGATCGGCCTTGTTGTAGCATTTCAGCACCGGGGTTTCCGGCTTGGCCAGCTGGGAGATCAGCCTGTCTACCACGGCGATATGCTCTTCCAGATGGGGGTCGGAAGCGTCAATGACGTGCAGAAGCAGGTCGGCAAATTCCAGTTCCTCCAACGTCGCCCGGAAAGCGTCCACCAGATGGTGGGGCAGCTTCGCGATAAATCCTACGGTGTCGGAAAGGATCACGTCCAGATTGTCGGAAACCGTCAGAAGCCGGGAGGTGGTATCCAGCGTGTCAAACAGCCGGTTGTTGGCGGGGATTCCCGCGCCGGTGAGTTGATTGAGCAGGGTGGATTTTCCCGCGTTGGTATAGCCCACAATGGCCACCACCGGAACGGAATTTTTCATTCTCCGCTCCCGCTGGACGGAGCGCACCTTGCGCACCTGCTCCAGCTCTTCTTCCAGACGGTTGATGCGCTCCCGGATATGCCGCCGGTCAGATTCCAGCTTCGTCTCGCCGGGGCCACGGGTGCCGATGCCGCCGCCCTGCCGGGAAAGACTCGTACCCATGCCGGACAGCCGGGGCAGCAGATATTTGTACTGCGCCAGCTCCACCTGAAGCCGGCCTTCCTTCGTCTTCGCCCGCTGGGCGAAAATGTCCAGAATCAGGGCGCTTCTGTCCAGAACGGGAAGCCCGATAATTTCCTCCAACGCCCGGATGTTGCCGGGAGAAAGCTCGTTGTCGAAAATGACCATGGTGGACTGGGTCGCTTCCGCCAGCATCCGCACCTCCTGGGCTTTTCCCTCGCCGATGAAGCTGTGGGAATCGGGGGTATGGCGGTTTTGCAGCACCTTGCCCGTGCAGAAGCCTCCCGCGGTCTCCAGAAGGTCTTCCAGTTCGTCCAGGGTGCTTTCGGTGGCAGTTTCTTCCTCGGCAAAGCAGTCCGCGTTCAGTCCCACCAGAACCGCCCGTTCCTGCGTCTGTTTATCAAATCTTTCTTCCATGTTACCTCCGTTTTTCTCATGGGAAACCCCGGTTTCTCCTCCGGCGGCACTTCCCCTCATACCATTTCTTCTATTATACCACACATCCGCGCCGTGAACAACCATAAAAATACAAAAATCCCGCACTGCATCACGCAGTGCGGGATTTGCGGGTCTTACTTCAGGCCAAACCGCTTGTTGAACCGATCAACACGTCCACCGGTGTCAACCAGCTTCTGCTTGCCGGTATAGAAAGGGTGGCACTTGGAGCAGATCTCAACACGAATGTCCTTCTTGGTAGAACCAGTGGTAAAGACATTGCCGCACGCGCAGCGGATGGTGGTCTGTTCGTACTTGGGATGGATACCTTCCTTCATTTCGTTCACCTCTTTCTTATCAGTTAAAGGGCATAGTAGCCCCGGGCAATCTTTAATCGCCCGGATATCATATCATAAAGTGTCGGAGAATGCAAGCATTTTTTTCGATTTTTTCAAAAAATCGAAAAATCGTGGTGCATCAGCGGTTTTTCCGATCAGAATGCCCAGTTGCCGCTGCGGAAAATGGGTACAACTTTGCCGTCCTCGCAGATGCCGTCGATGTTCATGCTGTCGCAGCCGATCATGAAGTCCTCGTGGATCATGGAATCATTGATGCCCAGCGCCCGGCACTCGTCCAGCGTCTTATTCTGGAAATCCTTGATGGTGTCGGCAAAGCCCATGCCCAGCGCCAGATGGCAGGCGGCGTTCTCGTCGAACAGGGTGTTATAGAACAGGATGCCGCTCTCCGCAATGGGGCTGCGCTGGGGCACCAGCGCGCACTCGCCCAGATAGGACGCGCCATCGTCCATGGCGATCATGGTCTTGAGCAGCTCCTCGCCCTTCTCCGCCTTGGCCTCCACGGCCTTGCCCTTTTCAAAGCGGACGGAGAAATTCTCAATGAGCTGACCCTGATAACTCAGGGGCTTGCTGGCGTAGACGATGCCCTCGGCTTCGCCCCGCTTGGGAGAGATGAAGCACTCCTCCGTGGGGATGTTGGGGTTGAAGAAGATGCCCTGCAGGCTGGTGTCTCCGCCGCCCTTCCACTCGCCTTCGGGGATCATACCCACGGTCAGGTCGGTGCCGTTCTCGGCAGTGTAGTGCAGGCTGCGGATGTGCAGGCTGTTGAGATAAGCGCAGCGGTCATGCAGGTCGGCGTTGTGCTCCTCCCACGCCTTCACAGGGTCGTCGGTCACACGGGAAGTGAACAGAATGGCCTCCCACAGCTTCTCCATGGCGGCGCTGGTGCGCATTCCGGGGAAGACCTTCTTCGCCCATGCCGCGCCGGGGACGGCGGCAATGCACCACTGATCCTTGTTTTCCAGCTGATCGCTGTAGGGCTTCACGATGGGATAGCGCAGCTGACGGGACTTTGCCAGCTTCGCCATGTTGATGCCCTTCAGGCCGTCGGGGTCTTCGGACATCAGGTGGATGCGGCAGGGGATCACGTCCACATAGTGCTGCAATCTGGCTTTCTGCCACTCGGGCACCTCACCCAGCGTTTTGACGGACTGGTGGCGCACATGGAGCTTCTGCAGAGGCTGGTAATTCCACTCCACGGTGACCTTCTTCGCCTTGGCCTTATAGGCTTCCTCCACGACCATCTGGACGAATTCCGGCTGGTCGAGATCGGCGTAAATCAGCACCTCCTGCCCCTTCTGGACATTGACGCCGCTGCGGACGATCAGGCGGGCATATTCTCTTAAAACCGTTTTCTTCATAAAATGTGTCTCCTTTTCCTTGAAATTCCGGGAAAGCCAAACTTGACGGCTTCCCAAAAATTTCCCAGACTTTCGCTATAGTAGCAGATTTCCCCCAAAAGGTCAATGCCTGTTGCAATCCATTCAAAAATCGTTTATAATCACGTCAAATCCATTCTCCAGTTTTTGCCGGGACGCGCCGCATTATGCACATTCCCGGGCTGGTCATCAAGAGAGGTATCCTTATGCTTACAAAAGAAGAATTTCAGCAGAAAATTCAGGAGGGTGTCCGCATTCTGGACGGCGCTACCGGCTCCAACCTCCGCGCCGCCGGAATGCCCAAGGACTGCTGCACCGAGCAGTGGGTGCTGGAAAACCCGGAACCTCTGGTCGCGCTCCAGCGCGCCTACGCCGCCGCAGGCAGCCAGATTATTTACGCCCCCACCTTTCAGGCGCAGCCCATCGCCCTGAAAACCGTTGGCATGGACGCCCAAACGGAGAAAATCAACGAAGCGCTGGTTGCTCTGTCCCGCTCCGCCGCCCCCGGATGCCTCATTGCGGGCGACCTGACCACGCTGGCCGTTTACTGCGAGAGCTGGAATCCGGACTGCTTCGACCTGCTGGTGGAGAATTACCGCCGCCAGATCCGCGGTCTGATCGACGGCGGGGCCGATCTGCTCATCGGCGAGACCCTGCTTTACGCGCAGGAGGCAGAGGCCATTCTCACCGCCGCCGAGCTGGAAGGCGCGGGAGCCGCCATGTACACCTTCACCATGCAGTCGGACGGGGCGCTGTTCTCCGGGGCGGACGGCGGGAAGGTGCTGCGCGATCTGGAAGCGGCTGGCGCGGCCGCCGTTGGCTTCAACTGCGTGGCGGCGGACGTGCTGACACCCCATCTGGTGTCAAAGCTTCGCCGCAGTGTGAAGATCCCCCTGATCTGCAAGCCCAATGCAGGCATTCCTACCATCAACGATCAGGGTACCGCCGTATACGCCCAGACACCGGAAGAATTCGCCGGAATCATGCGTCAGTGCCGGGACAACGGTGCCGCATTGCTGGGCGGCTGCTGCGGCACGACCCCGGCGTTCATCGCGGCTCTTACGAAGTCGCTGTAAATTCGGTACTCCGTTTTCGTTTCCCTTCGCCGGAAACTCTTAAGATTTTCCAAAAAGCGGGCGTTTCGCCCGCTTTTCTTATTGCCAAGCCCGGTGAGGTTTGTTATAATTACATTGTTATGAAAAACAGAATTCATCTCTATGTCAGCCGCAAAAACGCGCTGACCTGGCTGATGGCGCTGTGCATGGTCTGCTCGGCAGTGGCCCGCATTGCGCTCTCCGGTTTGAAAGGGTCCGGAGACGCGCATTTCGTGTGGAGCCAAATCGTTCTGCCAATCGCGGCGGCCTTGCTGTACGCGCTCATCGCCCTCCTGTCCGGAAAAGAACAATTCTATAAGACCGCCATTCCCGTCTGGCTCATGGCCTGGTACGCAGGTATAACCTTCTCCGCCGGCGTTTCCAGTCGATTGATGGCGTTTCTGTTCTGGGTCGCGGTGATCTTCTTCGCCTTCCTCTACACAGATATCACCGCCGGACGCCGCAAGCACGCCGTGCTGCTGTTGTTTCCCATTCTGTGCTGCCCGCTGCTGTTCCTAATGTATTGCTACCGGGCGTTCCTGCTTCAACACGATTATTACGCGGGCGGCAAGTGCCTGCCGGACTTTCTCATGGTTCTGGGAATGCTGATCCTTCTTTTCGGCATCCGGGTGCATCCGGTGGACGAGTATCACCCCACATGGGGCGACCGCACCGACGGACGCCGCCTGCGCACCCTGCCTCCCATGGCGCAGGTTTCCCCCTACATCATGGTCACCCGGAACACCTCGTCCAATCTCTTTGAAGATTCTCTGGAGATCACTCACATTGACCGCTACATCCGCCGCAAGCGCCGGGAGGGTCTGACCAGCTTCGGCATCACCCATGTTCTGCTGGCGGCCTACTGCCGGGGCGTGTGCCGCTATCCCGGCCTGAACCGGTTCCTCGCGGGGCAGAAGGTCTATACGCATGGCGACGACATTCAGTATTGCATGACCGTCAAAAAGGAAATGACCGCCGACTCCCCGGACACCATCGTCAAGGTGCACTTGAATCCCCATGACACCGCCGACGATGTCTACCGCAAGCTGCAATCCGCCGTGGAGAACGTCAAAAACACGCCTCTGGATTCCAGCTTTGACAACACGGCGGGTGCGCTCACGCTGATTCCCGGCGTGTTCCTGAAATTCACGGTGTGGCTGCTGAAAACGATGGACTATTTCGGGATGCTGCCCAAATTCCTGCTGGAGGTCAGCCCCTTCCACGGCAGCCTGTTCTTCACCTCGATGGGAAGTCTGGGCATTCCGCCCATTTACCACCACCTGTATGACTTCGGCAACCTGCCGGTGTTCGGTGCCTTCGGCATGAAGCGTCGGGCGGTAGAGGTGCAGGAGGACGGCTCCGTGGTGGAGAAAAAGTATGTAGACATCAAGTTCACCATGGACGAGCGGATCGTGGACGGCTTCTACTATGCCGCATTCTTTAAGCATTACCGCCGCATTCTCGCCCACCCCGAAATTCTGGACAACCCGCCCGAGGAAGTGCTGAGCGACATTGACTGACATGAAAGAGCAGATTCTCTCGTTCCTTCCCCCGGAATATCCGTGGAAAGATCGGCTTTTCGTATTTCCCGAGCTGGATTCCACCAATAATCGGCTGAAAGTGCTTGCTTCTCAGGGCGCTCCCCACGGCACCGTCCTGATCGCCGACCGCCAGACCGGCGGCCGGGGACGGATGGGACGGTCGTTTCTGTCCCCGCCGGGGGTGGGAATTTATATGAGCATCCTTCTGCGCCCAGAGTGTGCGCCTCAGGAGCTGATGCACCTGACCTGCGCCGTTGCAGCCGCCATGTGCCGGGCGGTGGAATGCGCCGCCGGGCTTCGCCCCGGCATCAAGTGGACGAACGACCTCGTCTGGGGAAAGCAGAAATTCGCCGGAATCCTCACGGAAATGGGGCTGAACGCCGCCGGAGGCGTTGATTGGGCGATCGTAGGCATCGGCGTCAACTGCTGCCAGAAAGCGGAGGATTTTTCCCCGGAGATTCGGGACAGAGCCTGCTCCCTCGCCATGGCGGCAGGTCGGGAAATTGACCGCTGCCGGGTCGCCGCCGCCATGATGGAGGCGCTGTGGGAAATGGACGCCTCCCTGTTCACCGGCAAGAAGGACATGCTCCGGTTCTACCGGAAAAACTGCGTCACCATCGGCAAAGAAATTTCCGTGGTGGGCGCGGGAGAAGTCCGCCACGGGCGGGCGCTGGACGTTGACGACGAAGGCGCGCTGGTGGTGGAATTTCCCGATTCCCATGTGGAAGCTGTCAACGCCGGGGAGGTCAGTATCCGGGGAATGTATGGGTATATCTGACAAAACGCTGCCATTGTTTTCAATTTATTCCCAATTTACGTATTGCTTTTTTTAACGACATTGGTTATACTTGGAGTGTAAAAATCACAGCGCCGCAGGTCTGCGCCGCTGTCCAAAAAATTCTGGAGGTCATTTCCATGAAAGCATTCAATGTAATCGTAAAAGTTCTGGCCGCTCTGGCTGCCGTTGCCGGTGCCGTCTACGTTGTTGCTACCTACGGCGATCAGATTGTCGCATGGGCGAAGAAGATTTTCGCTTCCCTGCCCAAGTGCCCCTGCTGCAAGGAAGAGCCGAAGGCCGTCGAAGAGACTGCCGCTGAGGAAGCGCCTGCCGAAGAGCCCGCAGAGGAAGTTCCCGCCGAAGCTCCCGCAGAGGAGGCCCCTGCCGAAGAGCCTGCCGCCGAGGTTGCCGCGAATGAGCCCGTTGCCGAAGAGGCTGACTTCGCCGAGTAATTCCATTTTGTACGCAAAAATCCCGGAAAGCTGTCGCTTTCCGGGATTTTTCTTTCACTATTTCAGCTCCACCAGAACGCAGCTTCCCTCGCCGCGGATCGTGTGGTACATGTTGTCCTCCACAACGGGCAAGTCCATTTCCCGCAAATCCACATCCGGATTCCACACAACGTTCCGCATGCCATAGTAGCAGTAGAACCCATATTGGGTCAGGTCGTCTCCCCCGCTGAAGGTGCCGGGGATGAGACGGTTCAGCATCTGGTAGTTTTGCGGCATGTTCCGCAGAACCGGCGCGTTTCCGATGGAGCCGGACAGCTGCACCGTCACCGGCGTATCGGATTGGAACGCTTCCATTTCCTGCAAATCCGAAATCACCAGCTGGGTGCGGAAATCCGTGTAATCCTTCTGAACGCTCAGGGCGTTTCCGTAGGTGAAGGCGAACACGAAGAAAATCCAGCTGAGAACCACCGCCGGTATCTTAAGGGAGAAGCGCTTCTTCCCTTCCGCCGCCGTCATGCCGAACACGGTAAGCAGCACGCCGAAGCCATACATTGCCCGGGGTGCGAACACCGTGGCGGCCAGTGCGGGATACAGTCCAAAGCACATCAGCCCCATCAGGACAAGCGCCGCGGCAGTCATGGCGATGGCCGGAACTGTCTTCCGCCGGGAATCCAAAACCACGCGAACGCAGAAAGCGATCACCGCCAGCACCGCCGCAATCAGCCAGAAGGGCTTGAAATCCGACAGAACCAGAGAATAGTAACTCCGCAGATTTTTCAAAAAGTGGGGAATCAGCTCCCCCGCCGGGGGCAGAGCGTTGCCCACGTAGCTGGTGTCGGCAGGAATCATGATCACCAGCTTAAAGAAGATCAATCCCAGCGCATACCCCGCCGCAGATTTCAGGCAGAAAAGCCCGACCTCCCGGATGGATTCCCCACGGTTCCACATCCGCAGTGCCAGCGCGACCACCAGCATGGGGAAAATCCCCGCCGCCGCCTGATAGCTGGTGCATACCGCCAGAATCCCCAACCCGGACGCAAACACATACGCCGCAGTATTCCGGTTCCGGCACAGCAGCGGCACCACCGCCGCCAGCACGGAAAGCGCCATATACGGCGCGTCAAACCGAAAGCTGACACAGCCGAGGAAATAGGGATTCAGCCCCAGAATCGACAGCACCGCCAGTTCCCAGCCGGAAAATGTCGTCCGTTCATAGACAATATACCCCATGAGTATTCCGGACACCGCCATGACGAGCATGGCAAGGATCTGGGGCAGCGGCGCGGCGTCCGCCAGATAATCGCCTCCATGCACCAGCGTTGCAAGTGCCGTCGAGAGATACCGGCTGAAATAGTCCCACTGCTTGTACCCCAGCGCCGCCCGGGGGGAATCGTCCATATAGTAGAAATTCGCCCGAAGAATGGCGCTGATGCCCACCACGAAAACGGCAAACAGAATCAGCAGCGCCTTTCCCATGGGGATGCCGGTTTCCCCGGAACGAAGGGTTTTCGCTTTCGTCCTGCGGTAGTCCTCCTGACCGGCGGAGATATAATAGGAGATCACGCACCCCGCCGCCGGAGCCGCCGCGATGGCGAAGAACGCGGCGCAAAGGGGGACGAACAGCCCGTTCTCCATGCCGAGCACCCCCGCCACGCGCTGCATTTTCTGGGAATCAACCCAGTTGTGGTAGAAGTTCACCGCCAGCGCGCCGTTGAACGCAAGGCTCAGAGCCATGTGTACGGGATTGGAAAGCAGCGCCCGCACCCTCTGCCGGGAGACAGGCAGCTGCCACACCGCGGCGCACAGCAGCACCGCCGCCACGCCGCACCACACAAAGCCCGGCACCCACGCCGGGACGATCAGCAGCAGAAACGCGGCGCCGGAAAGCATCAGCAGTCCCTTTTCCGGGAAAAATCGTTTTTCTTTCATGTTGTTAGTCCTTTCCCCTACCCTTGGGGACTTTGGGAAGCTCTGACCGTCCGCAAGAGGTTCAGAGCTTCCCCCATAAATCACGCCGTCAGAATCTCCACCAGCATCCGGACGCACTTCTCCATGTCCTCGATGGGGATGAACTCAAAGCGTCCATGGTAGTTTTCGCCGCCGGTACACAGATTGGGACAGGGCAGCCCTTCGTAGGACAGCCGCGCGCCGTCGGTGCCGCCGCGAATGGGCACTTCCACCGGGTTCATGCCTGCCGCAGCCATGGCCTTTTTCGCCCGCTCCACCACGTACATACACGGCTCAATGCACTTCTTCATGTTATAGTAGCTGTCCTTGAGGGTCAGTTCCAGCGTTCCCGCGCCGTACTTGCGGTTGATAAAGTCCGCGGCAGCGGTCATGACCGCTTTCTTTTCCTCGAACTTCTCCATGTCGTGGTCGCGGATGATATAGTGCAGCTCGGAACGCTCCACCTCGCCCTTCATGCCCAGCAGATGGAAGAAGCCCTCATAGCCCTCCGTCAGCTCCGGACGCTGCCCAACGGGGAGCAGACTCTGGAATTCCATGGCGATCAGCTGGGAATTCACCATCTTTCCCTTGGCAGAACCGGGGTGGATATTCAGTCCATGGACAACGACCTTTGCCCCCGCGGCGTTGAAGTTCTCATATTCGATCTCGCCCACGGGGCCGCCGTCGGCGGTGTAGGCAAAGTCCGCGCCGAAGCCCTTCACGTCGAACCGGTCAGCGCCCCGGCCGATCTCCTCATCAGGGGTAAAGCCGATCTTCAATGTGGCATGCCTGCCGCCCATGGTGAGCAGCTGCTGCGCCGCCGTCATGATCTCCGCCACGCCTGCCTTATCGTCCGCGCCCAGAAGCGTCGTGCCGTCGGTGACGATCAGGTGTTTGCCTGCGTGGTTTTTCAGGTACGGATAGTCCGCTTCCCGCAGGAAAATGCCCTTTTCCTCGTTCAGGCAGATATCCCCGCCGTCATAAGCCACGACCTTGGCCTTGATATTCGCGCCGGGAGCATCCGGCGCGGTGTCCATGTGGGCGATCAGGCCGATGGTGGGAAGCTCTGGGTCGCCGGGGACGGTGCCGTAAACATAGCCGTTTTCGTCCATTCTCGCGTCCGCAATGCCCATGCCCCGCATTTCCTCCACCAACGCGGCGGCAAGCGCCTTCTGCTTTTCCGTGGAGGGGCAGGTGTCGGATTCCTCGTCCGACTGGGTGTCAAAGGTCACATAGCGCAAAAAGCGCTCTACAACAGATTCCATGTGGTTCTCCTTCCAATCAAGGTAAAAATAGTATGCCCAAAGGAAAAGAGCCGCCGCCTACTGTGGCGGCGGCTCCTTGCTAAAAAACTTACTTGGCGGCGTTGACCAGCGCGGCAGTGTCCTGCGCGATCATCAGCTCTTCGTTGGTGGGGATGACCCAGACGGTGACCTTGGAGTCATCGGCGGAAATGATGGCTTCCTTGCCCCGGGTATTGTTCTTCTCGGGGTCGATCTTGACGCCCAGGAATTCCAGGCCCTCACAGATACGGGCACGCATGGAAGCGGAGTTCTCGCCCACGCCGGCGGTGAACACCAGGCAGTCCAGTCCGCCCAGAGCGGCAGCGTAGGAGCCGATGTACTTGCGGACTTCGTAAGCGAACTTGTCCAGAGCCAGGGCGCAGTTCTCGTTGCCTTCCTCAGCGCCGTTCTCGATGTCGCGGAAGTCGGAGGACACGCCGGACAGCGCCAGCACGCCGGACTTCTTGTTCAGCATGTTCAGGCACTCGTCGGCGCTCATACCGTACTTGTTCATAACGAACTGCACGACAGCGGGGTCGATGTCACCGGAACGGGTACCCATGGGAACACCGGCCAGAGGGGTCAGACCCATGGAGGTATCCTGACACTTGCCGTCCTTCACCGCGGACAGAGAGGAACCGTTGCCCAGATGGCAGTTCACCAGCTTGATGTCCTTGCGGCCCATCAGCTCGATGGCGCGCTTGGTGACATACTTGTGGGAGGTGCCATGGAAGCCGTAGCGGCGGATGGAGTCATTCTCATAATACTCGGTGGGAATGGCGTAGCGGTAAGCCTTGGGGGGCATGGTCATGTGGAAAGCGGTATCGAACACGGCCACCTGAGGGGTATTGGGCATGACCGCCTGACAGGCGCGGATGCCCATCAGGTTAGCAGGGTTGTGCAGGGGGCCGAGGGGAATGCACTTTTCGATGGCGGCGATGACCTCGTCGTTGATGATGCAGGAATCAAAGAACTCCATGCCGCCGTGCAGGACGCGATGGCCGACGGCATCGATCTCGTCGGTGGACTTGATCACGCCGTCCACGGGATCGACCAAAATGGCCAGAACCGCCTGAATGGCCTCGGAGTGGGTGGGCATGGGGATATCCTTCACGATCTTCTTGCCGTTGGCGTTGTGGGTCAGACGGCCGTCGATGTAGATACGCTCACACAGACCCTTTGCGGACACGGCGCCGGTCTCGGGATCCATCAGCTGATACTTCAGGCTGGAGGAGCCGGCATTGATAATCAGTACATTCATTGGGGAAAGCCTCCTAAATAAATATTTTCTTTTTGGTCAGTTTGTGATATGATAGCCATAGTCGTTGCTATTATAGTGCATTTATCCTGAATTCTCAAGCCCTCAAGGGAATTTTTTCAAAAAAAGGAGGGAGAATTTTGAAAACCGTTGGTATCGTTGCCGAATATAACCCCTTTCATGCAGGCCACCGCAAGCAGTTTGACCGCATCAGGGCGGAATTTGGAAGGGAAACCGCCATTGTGTGCGCCATGAGCGGCAATTACGTCCAGCGGGGCGCGCCCGCCGTCATGGATAAAACCCTCCGGGCAAAGGCCGCCGTCGCCTGCGGTGCCGACCTTGTGGTGGAGCTGCCAACCACCGTGAGCCTGTCCTCCGCCGAGGGGTTCGCCGCGGGAGGCGTCGGCATTCTGTCCAAGCTATGCGATACCCTTTGCTTCGGCGCGGAAACCGGCGAAGCAGAGCTTCTGATGGAGACCGCCCGGGCGCTGCTTTCGGAGGACTTTTCTCCCCTGCTCCGCCGGGAACTGGACGGCGGCAAATCCTTCCCCGCCGCCCGCGCCGGGGCTCTCGCGCAGATGGGGCTGTCCGGGGAGATTCTGCGCCGCCCCAACGACATTCTGGCCGTGGAATACTGCAAGGCCATTCTCGCCCAGCGCTCCCCCATGGTTCCCTTTCCCATCCGGCGGGAGGGGTGCTATCACGACCGGACGCCCGACCGGGAAAATCCATCCGCCACGGCGGTACGACGTCTCATGCTGGAGGGCGGGGCGTGGGGTTCCTTCGTCCCGGAGCCTGCCCGGGCGATTTTTGAAAACGCGCCCCTGCACAGCCTTGCCGCCGGAGAACGGGCGGTTCTCGCCCGGCTGCGCACCATGACCGACAGGGAATTTGAAGCCCTGCCCTACGGCGGGGAGGGCTTGTGGCGCAAATTCATGCACGCCAGCCGCCGGGAGGCCACATTGGAGGACATCCTCATCAGCGTCAAATCCAAACGCTACACCCGTACCCGTCTCGACCGGATGATGATGTGCGCGTACCTTGGCATTACGGCGGAAACGCTCTCCGCTCCCGCCCCCTATGTCCGGGTGCTGGCCTTCAACGAAAAAGGCCGCGCCATTTTAAGCGCGGTCAAAAAAAGCGGCGTTTTCCGAAACGCCGGAGAAACCGTCCCCCACCCCTATCAGTCGCTGGAACAGCGCTGGGGCGACCTATACGGACTGTTCGCTCTGGGGCAGCCGGAAGCCCCCGGCGCAGAGCAGCGCCGGAGAATTGTATTTGCGTCGGACTAACGCCTCGGTCCGTGTTGACATTCCCCGTTTTTCATGATATTGTATCCGGAAAATACCCAAAAGGAGAAAAATCCGCAAAAATGTCGTTAAAATTTCCAAAACTGAAAACAACCAACTGTATCGTCGCTTTTCTCAGTTCCGCGCTGCAAGCCTTTGGCATGTACAATATCCACGCCCTGTCCGGCGTGACCGAGGGCGGCGTGCTTGGCGCAACGCTGCTGTTTGACCACTGGTTTGGGCTTTCCCCTGCCGTCAGCAGCTTCGTTCTGAACATCGCCTGCTACGTTCTGGGGTGGAGAACGCTGGGCAAGTCCTTCATCGCCTACTCCGCCATCGCCGCCTGCGGCTATTCCGCCAGCTACGCCATCTGCGAGCTGTTCCCGCCCCTGTGGCCGGGTATCGCGAGCCTTCCCCTTCTGGCCTCCGTGGTGGGCGCATTGTTTATCGGCGTCGGCGCTGGACTTTGCATCCGGGCGGGCGGCGCCACCACCGGTGACGACGCCCTTGCCATGAGCCTTTCCCATCTGACAAAAATCCCCATTCAGTGGATTTATCTGACCAGCGACCTGATCGTGCTGGGGCTTTCCCTGACCTACATTCCCGTGCGGCGCATCGGCTATTCCCTGCTGACGGTCATTCTGTCGGGGCAGCTGATCGGTCTGATGCAGAGGATCAAAGGCCGCCCGGAAGCCGCTTAATTAACCCTTCAAGCCTCTGGACTGTCTGTCCATGTCCTCTACCACGATGTCGTAGATCTCACCCAGCGACGCGCAGTATTCCAGCACCTTCCATGGCTCGTTTGTATGGAAATGGATTTTGATCAAATCCTCATCGCCCACTGCCAGCAGACAGTCGCCCCTAAAATGCTCCACAAAGTAGTCGTTGATGGCGTCTTCATCCAGATCATACCCCTCAATGAGCAGCTGGGTGTCATAGCGAAATTCGGTCATAATTATGTCTCCTTTGCTTTCATAAATGTAAGCAAATTATAGCACATCTCCCCCGTGATGGGAAGGGGCTTTTTACACCGCGTCAAACCCCCTCCATGAAAAAACGAGACTGCCCTTTTGATCAGTCTCGTTTTGGTTTTCCTACAGGTGCAGAACCCGATCCTTGATCTCCTGGGTGCGTCCCTGGTTCCAGAACTGAGTGCCGATGTAGCCGCAGGTTCGTCTGGCCACGTTCATCTTGTTCTGGTCGGTGTTGCCGCACTGGGGGCAGACCCACACCAGCTTGCCGTCGTCCTCCTTGATCTCGATCTCGCCGTCATAGCCGCAGACCTGGCAGTAGTCGGACTTGGTGTTCAGCTCGGCGTACATGATGTTGTCGTAGATGAACTGCATCACTTCCAGCACCGCGTCGATGTTATTCTGCATGTTGGGAACTTCCACGTAGCTGATGGCGCCGCCGGGGGACAGCTGCTGGAACTCTGCCTCAAAGCGCAGCTTGGTGAACGCGTCGATGGGCTCGGTCACGTGAACGTGGTAGGAGTTGGTGATGTAGCTCTTGTCCGTAATACCGGGAACCAAGCCGAAGCGCTTTTGCAGACACTTGGCGAACTTGTAGGTGGTGGATTCCAGAGGCGTTCCGTACAGGGAATAGTCGATATTCTCCGCCGTCTTCCACTGAAGGCACTTGTCGTTCATCTTCTGCATCACGGACAGGGCGAAAGGCTTGGCCTCGTCGTCGGTGTGGGACTTGCCGGTCATGTATTTGACGCACTCATAAAGGCCGGCGTAGCCCAGAGAGATGGTGGAATATCCGCCGTAGAGCAGCTTGTCGATGGGTTCGCCCTTGGGCAGCCGCGCCAGCGCACCGTACTGCCACAGGATGGGCGCGGCGTCGGACAGCGTGCCCTTGAGCCGCTCATGACGGCACCGCAGTGCCCGGTGGCACAGCTCCAGACGGTCTTCAAAGACCTCCCAGAATTTGGTCATATCCCGGCCGGAGGACAGCGCCACGTCCACCAGATTGATGGTGACGACGCCCTGATTGAACCGGCCGTAATACTTGGGCTTGCCCGGCTCGTAGTTTCCGGCTCTGGCCACATTGTCCCAGCCGTTGCCGGAACGGTCGGGGGTCAGGAAGCTGCGGCAGCCCATGCAGGTGTAGACGTCTCCGTGACCCGGGGTCTCCCCCTTGGAGAGCTTGTACTCCCGCATCTTCTTTTCGCTGATATAGTCGGGAACCATCCGCTTGGCAGTACACTGGGCGGCAAGCCGGGTCAGGTACCAGTAAGGCGTCCCCTCCCGGACGTTGTCTTCCTCCAGAACGTAAATGAGCTTGGGGAAGGCGGGGGTGATCCACACGCCCTTCTCGTTCTTCACGCCCTCGTAGCGCTGGCGCAGGGTCTCCTCGATGATCATGGCGAGATCCTTCTTCTCCTGCTCGCTCTTGGCTTCGTTGAGGTACATGAACACGGTGATGAAGGGAGCCTGTCCGTTGGTGGTCATCAGGGTGACGACCTGATACTGGATGGTCTGAACGCCCCGGCGCACTTCCTCCCGCAGGCGGTCCTCCACCACCTTGGAGATGGTCTCCTCCGCGGGCGCAACGCCGAAAGCGGCCATTTCCCGCTCCACGGTCTTGCGGATCTTCTCCCGGCTGACCTGAACGAAGGGGGCAAGATGCGTCAGGGAAATGGACTGTCCGCCGTACTGGTTGGATGCCACCTGGGCGATGATCTGGGTGGCGATGTTGCAGGCGGTGGAGAAGGAATGGGGCTTCTCGATCAGGGTGCCGGAGATGACGGTGCCGTTTTGCAGCATGTCCTCCAGATTCACCAGATCGCAGTTGTGCATATGCTGGGCATAATAGTCCGCGTCATGGAAATGGATGATGCCGGCCTCGTGGGCGTCCACCACTTCCTTGGGAAGCAGGATACGGCTGGTAATGTCCTTGCTGACCTCGCCCGCCATGTAGTCCCGCTGGACGGCGTTGATGGTGGGGTTCTTGTTGGCGTTCTCCTGCTTGACTTCCTCGTTATTGCACTCGATCAGGCTGAGGATGCGGTCGTCCGTGGTGTTGGACTGACGCAGAAGGCTGCGGGTATAGCGGTAGGTAATATATTCCTTGGCCACCTCGAAAGCGCCGTGGGCCATGATGGCCTTTTCCACCAGATCCTGAATTTCCTCTACGGACGGGCTGCGGCCCATTTCCTCGCAGGCGATCTGGACGCTCTGGGAAATTCTCTCGATCTGCAGCGGGGTCATGCGTACCTTCTCGTCCACCGCATCATTGGCCTTGGTCACGGCCATAATGATCTTATCAATGTCGAAAACGACTTCCGCACCGTTACGTTTAATAATCTTCATAGGCTTTTCCTCCTTGGGTTCCCGTTTCTCAATCAATTCGTGCATGGCCTATTATACAATATATTGTGGTTTTGTCAATAGCAAATCACAAAATGTGGTATTACTGTTTTGTACGTCAAAAAGTTCTCCATTCTTCTTTCTGCCGTTTCCGGTCTGGGTCAGAGGGAAAGTTCTGTTTTTCCGGCAAACCGCAAAAGAAGGGTTTGAAATATGCCGCGGAATATAGTATAATCCAGAGGAGCGGTCTTTACATAATTCCCCTTTTTCCCCGACCAAAAATGAAAGGAGACTTTTTCATGAAAAAATCTTTCGGCACTTTGCCCTCCGGCGAAGAGACCTTTCTCTACACAATATCCTGTGGTAAGCTGTCCGCCGCTGTCACAGACTACGGTGCGACGCTGGTTTCGCTGCTGGTCCCCGACCGGGACGGCGTCCTCGCCGACGTGGTGCTGGGCTACGACGACTGTGAGGGCTACCGCACAGGAAACGGCGCCTGTCTCGGCGCAACCGTGGGTCGGAACGCCAATCGGCTCAAGGGCGCGTCCTTCGATCTGAACGGCAAAACCTACCATATGCCCGCCAATGAGGGCAGCAACAACCTCCACTCCGGCCCGGACTTTTTCTTCCATCGGCTGTGGAAGCTGGTTTCCCACACGGAAAGCGCCGTCACGCTGGAGCTTACCAGCCCCAACGGCGATCAGGGTTTCCCCGGGAACGCCGTCATTCAGGTCACCTACGCCCTGAAAGCGGATGGAGCGCTGCACATTCTCTATAAGGCCACCTGCGATCAGGACGCCGTATTCAATTTCACCAACCACAGCTATTTCAATCTGGCGGGACACGACCAGACCGGCAGAGCCATGGAGCAGCTGCTCACCATTCCCGGGCGCTTCTTCAACCCCGACGACGCCGAAAACATCCCCACCGGCGAGCTGCGGCCTGTAGCCGGAACCCCCATGGATTTCCGCGCGCCCAAGCCCATCGGGCAGGACATCGGCGCGGACTACGAGCCGCTGAAGCTTCAGGGCGGCTACGACCACAACTGGGAGGTCTTCTGCAATCCCTGCGCCACCCTGTCTGACCCGGTCTCCGGCAGGAGCATGAGCGTCTGCACCGACTGCCCGGGAATTCAGCTGTACGCGGGCAACTTCTTAGACGAGACCGGCAAGGGCGGCGTACACTACGGCAAGCGCTCCGGCGTGGCGCTGGAGACCCAGTTCTACCCCGACAGTCTCCACCATCCCGGCTGGCCGCAGCCCATCACCCGTGCCGGTGAGACCTACCGCAGCGAGACGGTATACCGCTTCTCCTGGGATAGCTGAGGAAACTCTGAATAAATCGTCTGCGACTGTGAGCGAATCTTTTCCGCCCACTCTTCGGCATCGAAAACGGGGAATATAGCGCAGCCGTTGCCAGCGCGAGCTGGCTTACGGATGCGGCATACCCCTTGCGGGTACACAAAGTATTCCTGCGGAAAAATGGCTTCAGCAGGCGAAAAATCCCTCGCTGTTGGTCATATTCCCGGTTTTCAGATAGACCCTAATCTAACGTTCAATTGACAACCTTCCCATTGCCCTGTATAATAAACGGTATATGGAAAATCCGAGGTGTGCATATGAAAGGAAGCAAGATTTTATCTGCCGTGTTCGGCGTTCTGGGCATTCTGCTGATGGTGGCGACGGCGGCGGTGAGCATCGCGTCGCGGAACGCCCAGCCGAGGATGCTGGAGTCTCCCGAAGCCGCCTCGACGCAGGCACAGCACATGATGGACGCTCTGTGCGCCGGCGACTACGAAGCTGCCCAGAGCTGCATTTACGGTCAGCCGGATCTGGGTGCGGGAGAGCCGGAGGATGCCGTGAGCAAGCTCCTCTGGGATGCCTTCACGGACAGCCTTTCCTACGAATTTACCGGGCTGTGCCGGGTCACGGACACGGGATTTGCCCGGGACGCCTCGGTCACCTATCTGGATGTGTCCGGTGTGACGGCGGCAGTTCCCCAGCGGGCGAAGGCGCTGCTGGAGGCAAAGGCCGCGGCGGCAGAGGACAAAACGGAAATTTACAACGAGGATAACAGCTACCGAAACGAGTTGGTAGATCAGGCGCTGAACGACGCGGTAACGCAGGCGCTGAGCGAGGACGCCCAGACCGTCACCCGTGATGTGACGCTGGGTCTCATCTATCAGGACGGCGCATGGTGGGTGGTGCCGGATCAGGCGCTGCTGCAAATCATCTCCGGCGTGGCGTAAGGAGGACGGACATGGCATATCAACCGAAATTTGCCCGAAAAAAGGACCGGGTCAGTCCGTTTTTCGTCCTGCTGGGAGTCATCGTGGTGCCGATTTCTCTGGCTCTGACGGCCGTTCTGCTGGGAAAGATGGCACAGTCCCTCAGCCGTCCCAAAGCTGCGGCGCAGACTGCGCCCGCAGACATGGCGATCATGGAGCAGTTTGACGGCTTTGTTTCCGCCAAAATGGACGCCGCCCGGGATACGCTTACCGCCGCGCAAACGCCGGAGAACGTTCCCGAAACCACCGTCCCCGTGAGGGAAAAGGTCATCATCGAGATTCCGGACGACGCGCAGGTCGCCCCGGAGCCGAACCCGGACTGCTACGGCCAGACCGACGATCCGTCTTCCCTGCAATGGCTTCTGGACGAAGCGGCTTTTCTTCTGGACGGGCAGGAGCTGTATTTCAGCACCGACGTGGAGCTGTTTGAGGGCAGTCTTGTCAACTATTATCTGGACGACACCATATTCGCTATCACATGGAAAGAGGTTCACGACGGCTCCGTATACACCTTCTCCGAGGTGAAGGTCAACCATCCGTCCCAGTTCCGGCGGCATCTGGCCGGCGGCGAATACGGTTCGGCGACCCAGTTCTACACCTCGGAAATGGCGGAAAGCGTCAACGCGGTGGTGGCTTCCTCCGGTGATTTCTACAATTTCCGCAACTTTGGCATCATCGTCTATCAGGGGCAGGTGCGGAAGGTGGAAGGTACCTACGCCGAGACCTGCTATATCGACCGCAACGGCGACCTCCGCTTCACCTACGGCGGCGACATTACGACCACGGCGGCCGCCAAGGAATATGTGGCGGAGAACGACATCTGGTTCAGCCTTGGCTTCGGCCCGGTGCTGATCGACAATTACGAGGTGATCGACCACACATGGTACGGCGTGGGCGAAATCACGGAAGGGTACGCCCGTGCGGCGCTGTGCCAGATGGGCGAGCTGCACTATATCGTCGCCACGGCGAACACGGAAGGCCCCTGGCAGGACATCCCCACCGTCAAGACCTTTGCCAAAAACATCGCCGCCACCGGCTGCCGCATGGCCTACTGCTTAGACGGCGGGCAGACCGCCGCCATCGTGATGGGCGACCAGCTCATCAACCGCCCGGTCTATGGCCAGCAGCGGAAGATCAGCGACATCATCTACTTCGCCACGGCGATGCCGGAAGGAGGCTGACGGTATGGAAAAAATCGCGTTTATTTCCGGGGAGACCATCTATTACTGGAGTTCCATCGTGCTGACTCTTGCGACGCTGACCGCCATCTGCTTTTTCTGGTCGCTGTATCTGGGAAGAGGCGGCAATGGAATCGCCGCTTTCAGCGTGATTCCGCTGGCCATCGCGCTGTCCCTTCTGCTTGGGCGGCTGGTTCACTGGTACTGCCGCACCAGCAGCTACGACAGCTTTGAAGCCGCCATGAAGCCCTTCTCCCCCGGCGGATATGCCCTGCTGGGCGTCTTCGCCGGATGTGTACTGGCGGCAGTTGTTATTCGCCTGCTGCATTTTGACCGGAATCTGCCCCAGATGCTGGACTGCATGGCCGTGGCCGGGTGCGCCGGTATTGCCGTGGGGCGGCTTGCCTGCTTCTTCAATTCCACTGACCGGGGGCAGATCATTACTTCCACTCAGTCGCTTCCTTGGGTCTATCCCGTGACCAACGCCGTTTCCGGCGCTACGGAGTACCGTCTGGCGACGTTCATTTTGCAGGCCATGGCGGCGCTGGTGCTGTTTTTGATTTTGCTTTCGTTCTACCTGCCCAAAAAGCAGCGGAAGGATGGGGACACGGCACTGATTTTCCTGCTGCTTTACGGCGTGTCCCAGATCGTGCTGGACAGCACCCGGTATGACAAGCTGTTTTTCCGGAGCAATGGCTTCGTCAGCGTGGTGCAGGTGCTGGGTGCGCTGGGGCTGCTGCTGGTGATTGTGGTATTCTCCGCTCGGATGGTAAAAGCCCGGGGCTTCCGGTTCTGGAATGTGCTGGTGTGGCTGGTGATCGCCGCCTGCATCGGCGGCGCGGGCTTTATGGAATATTACGTCCAGCGTCACGGCGATTTGGCAGCCTTTTCCTACAGCATCATGAGCGCCTGCCTGCTGGCGGCAGCGGGGCTGGTTCTCCTGCTGCGCAAGCTGGCGCAGCCCGTCCGGCGCAGACGATAATTGGATTCCTGACGCAAAACCCTCCGTATGCACGAAATGTCATACGGAGGTTTTTGCAGTATTATGTCGGGGCGCTTTATTCCGGCTTCTCCCGGGCGATCTTCTCTCTCGTCCAGTCGTTGACCTCTGCCTTTAGCTGCTGCATATAGGGGGAAAACTGCACGTTTTCCTCGCCGTAGGTCAGCTGCAAGTCATACTCAAGGGGCAGCCATGTGGAAATATCCGATTCATTGTGCTGGATCACCGCTTCCATTTTGTCCAGCGCCTTGTAGATTTTCGCTTCCTGTGTCTCCATGGCGTTCATCTCGGTGAGCAGCGCCGCCCATTCCTCCCGGGCGTCCTCCGGGAGGGTGTTCACCCAATTCAGCAGAATGTCGTCCTCTTTCCGGGTATCGGCGTTGGTTTTCTCAAAGGTCGGGATGTCCCCGGTGAAGGCTTCTCCCATGTCGTGGATCAGGCACATGCGGATCACCTTGTCCATATCCGCCTCCGGGAACTCCTTCGTCAGCAGCATCGCCATCAGGGAAATCCGCCAGCTGTGCTCCGCCACACTCTCCCGGCGGCCGGAGGAGGTATAGCAGTGCCGTGTGTTGCATTTCAGCTTCTCCGCCACGGACAGAATTTCCAGCAGTTCTTTGGGCTTCATTTTGATTCCTCCCAGTAAAATCAGGGCGCGCAGAAATGCGCGCCCTGTTGATCATATCAGGAAAGTAAGAGTTTGTCGTCGGCTTCGTCGGAGCCGGAGGCTCTGCTGAACAGATTCAGCAGCTGCTCCACCGTCAGATTCTTCTTTTCCTCTCCGGAAACGTCCACCACAACATGCCCCTCGTACATCATGATCAGGCGGTTGCCATAGGAAATGGCGTCGCGCATATTGTGGGTGATCATCATGGTGGTCAGGTGGTTCTTCTCTACGATCCGCTGGGTCGCCTCCAGCACCTTGGCCGCAGTCTTGGGGTCAAGCGCCGCGGTGTGCTCGTCCAGAAGCAGCAGCTTCGGCTGCTGCAAAGTCGCCATCAGCAGCGTCAGCGCCTGACGCTGGCCGCCGGACAGCAGACCGACCTTGGTGGTCATCCGGTCTTCCAGTCCCAGATCAAGAATCCGCAGCTGCTCCTTATAGAACTCCCGGTCCGCCTTGGTGATACCGGGCCGGAGGGTTCTGGGCTTGCCCCGGCGTGCCGCCAGCGCAAGGTTTTCCTCGATCTGCATGGTCGCGGCAGTGCCCATCATGGGGTCCTGAAACACCCGGCCGATGTACTTTGCCCGCTTATACTCCGGCAGGGCGGTCACGTCCACGCCGTCAATGAGGATTTTCCCGGTGTCCACCTGAAACACTCCGGCGATGGCGTTGAGCATGGTGCTCTTGCCCGCGCCGTTGCCGCCGATGACGGTGACGAAATCGCCCTCGTTCATGGTCAGATTCAGACCGTTCAGCGCCACCTTCTGGTTCACCGTTCCGGCGTTGAAGGTCTTGCTGATATTTTTCAGCTCCAGCATCGTCATACCTCCTTCTTCTTGGGAAGCACGATGGTCTTCCAGTAGGGAACCGCAAGGAACAGTGCCACCACCAGCGCCGTCAGCAGTTTCAGGTCATTGGTGTTCAGGCCGAGCTGCAGAACGATCTGGATGACTACGTAGTAGATCACCGCGCCGATGACGACGGACACCAGCTTCAGCGCGAAATTGCGGAACACGCGTCCCAGCAGCACCTCGCCGATGATGACGGCGGCAAGGCCGATGACGATGGCGCCCCGTCCCATGTTCACATCCACCGCGCCCTGATACTGGGCAAGCAGGCCGCCCGCCATGGCGACCAGACCGTTTGCCAGCATCAGGCCGAAAGTAATGCCCGACTTGGTATCAATGCCCTGTGCGCGGGCCATGTTCTGGTTCGCGCCGGTCGCCCGCAGGGAGCTTCCGTACTCGGTGCCGAAGAACCAGTACAGCAGGCCGATCAGCACCGCCAGAAACAGGATCACCAGTGGAATGGGGTTATTCAGCGCCAGATCCCGGACGTAGCGCTGGGAAACCAGCAGGTCGTACTTATCCACGCCGATGGGCTGGTTGGCCTTGCCTGTCATGATCCGAAGATTGACGGAGTACAGCGCCAGCTGGGTGAGGATACCGGCCAGAATGGCAGGGATCCCGCACCGGGTGTGGAGCAGACCGGTACACAGTCCCGCCAGCACACCCGCCAGAAACGCGCACAGCAGCGCGGCCCATGGATTCCACCCGGCACGCATCAGCATGACGCACACCGCGCCGCCGGTGGCAAGGCTTCCGTCCACCGTCAGGTCGGCCACGTCCAGAATACGGTAGGTGATGTACACGCCGATTGCCATGATTCCCCAGAGCATTCCCTGAGTGATCGCGCCCGGCATGGCATTCAAAAGGGATAGGAAGAAACTCATATCTTGATACCTCTACAATAATAAAGAAATTGCCCGGTCCGGGCGCAGAATGACGCCAAGGCAGGACAGGGCAAAAGCCCTGCCCTGCCTGTTTGTTTTGCAGGGAAAATTACCCCATCGGCTCGTAGCCATCGGGAATGGTGACGCCCAGCGCCTCGCAGTTGGCGGCGTTGTACATCTTGGTCACCTGAGGGGCGTACTCCACGGGCATCTGGGAGATGTCCGCCTCGCCGGTGAGGATCTTGGCCGCCATCTTGCCGGTGGTGACGCCCAGATCATAGTAGCTGATGGACAGAGTCGCAACGCCGCAGCCCTCGCAGATGCCGGCCTCACCGGCGATCACGGGAACCTTGGCCGGCAGCACCACGTTGGCAATGGCCTCGGTGTTGGAGGCAGCGGTGTTGTCAGTGGGGATGTAGAGCACGTCGCTGGCATCGCAGGCCGCCTGAGCGACGGACGCAACGTCGTTGGTGTCGGTGAAGGCAAAAGCAGTGGCAGTCAGACCCAGCTCGGTCAGATACTTGGTCATTTCATCCACCTGATACTGGGAATTGGCCTCGGCGGAGCAGTACAGCAGGCCGATGTTTTTGGCGTCCGGGAACAGCTCCTGAATCATGGCAGCCTGCTGGTCAAGGGGAGCCAAGTCGGAGGTGCCGGAGATGTTGCCGCCCACAGTGCCCGTCCAGCCATCGATCTCCAGAGCGAAAGCGTAGTCGGTGACGGAGGTGCCCAGAATGGGGATCTCACTGGTCGCCGATGCGGCAGCCTGAAGGGCGGGGGTGGCGTTGGCCATGATCAGATCGACCTTGCTGGAAACAAAGCCGTTGATGATGGTGGTGCAGTTCACGGAGTCGCCGGAGGCGTTCTGGACTTCAAATTTCACCTTGTCTCCCAGCGCTTCGGTCAGAGCGTCCTGAAAGCCCTTAGTCGCGGCGTCGAGGGCGTCGTGCTGAACCAGCTGGCAGATACCCACAACGTATGTATCCTTCTTCGCGGCAGCGCCGCAGGCGGTCATGGACAGCAGCATCACAGCCGCCAGTACAATAGCAAGAATTTTTTTCATGTTCAATCCTCTCCTTTTGTTTCTATCCGGTGTACCTTTGTGCGTGCGCCGAATACTTATTGACATACTATACCACCATAATGCACAAAATGTCAACAGGAAATTGCGCAAAATGTAAAAAATTACGGGTCTTTTTCCCGAAAATAAAAGATGGGGCGCATCCAAATGGGTGCGCCCCGGAAAATGTAATACTGCTTTCTGATTAAAATCAAGATTTTAATCAGAAAGGCACTGTCTGACGGCGTTGCCCGTTTTGTGATTTATAAGGAAAGAAATCACAAAACACGTCTCATATGAACTCCGTGCCCTTCGGGCAATTAAAATCTTTTTTTAAGATTTTAGGGTCTATCTGAAAACCGTCAACATGCCCAAACAGCGGGTCTTTTCCGCCTGCTGTGCACCATTTTCCCTTGTAATACACAAAGTATTCCTGCGGAAAAATGGCTTCAGCAGGCGAAAAATCCCTCGCTGTTGGTCATATTCCCGGTTTTCAGATAGACCCTAATTGGAGTTCAGTATAACTTAGTGACATTGGGCATATGCCCCGCTCCTCTTCCTATCCGCTTCATCCGGGTATACCGGGAATTTGTCAATTTTCAAAGAACAGCAGAGTCCGCCTGTATTTTGCAAAATGCAGTTGGACTTTGCCGGGGTTGTGCTGCATGCCCGAATCCGTCTGCTGTCAGGAATCGGGGGCACATGATTCCTTACCGCGTAGACCCTCTTACGATCACATTGGATGTTGTGATATAGGTTTGTATCTGCATATTTGGATGGCGCATGATGTCTGTCAGGAATTTTGCCGCCTGCGTGCCCATGTCCCGGACGTTGATGTCAACGACCGTCAGCGGCGGTTCTATGATCTGGGAAAATGGGAAATTATCAAAGGCCATAATGCCGATATCCTTCGGAATACGCAGTCCCTTTTTTGCGGCCGCATCCACGCACCCCAGAGCGATGTAATTGTTGGCGCAGATGATGGCGTCCGGCAGTTCTTTCTGACTCAAAAGACTTTCTGCCATACGGAAGCCGTCCGCCCGGGTTGATTCCCCGAGCCAGATATACTGGTCTTCCAGTTTCTCTCCCGCGTTGGAAAGCCCCTGCTTCACGCCCTGCAGGCGGAGGGCGGAACCCAAATCATAGGATTTTCCGCCGATAAAAGCAAGCCGCTTATACCCCCGCGACAGAAGGAAGCTCGCGGCAACCGTCCCGGAGTAAGTATTGCTGTTGTCGATCCAACAGACCTGGCTCTCAAAGTCCGGTGCGCCCAGAACGATGTGGGGAAATTGCAGCCGGGTCAGCACGGCGGCCAGAGGATGGGACATGACACCCACGTGAACGGCAATGGCGTCCGCGCTGCGGCGGGAAATGATCTCCTCCGCAATGCCGCAGGCGGAGGTCGCATCCGCGCCCCGCAGGATGAGCCGGTATCCCCGTTTGCAGAGCGCTTCCTCCAGACCGGAAATGATTTCAAACATATGAGGGTTCTGAAAAGCGGCGTTGGGGGCAAGGTTTGCCAGCAACACGACCGTGTGATTGGAGCCGCTGGCAAAGCTTTGGGCATTGGCGTTTGGGTAATAATTCATCTCCCGCATGATGCCGCGAACCCGCTGGGCTGTCTTTTCGGAAATACTGTAATGCCCGTTCAGAACCTTAGAGACAGTGGAAATAGAGACGCCTGCCGCCTCGGCTACATCCTTAATGGTAACACCCATCGTTTCCTCACCACCTTATTCTCCAGTATAGCATAATTTTCCCCGGCCCGAAAGGGTCGGGGAAAACTTTATTGAAAAGCTACGGCAAATCCACCGGGGGACAGGATGCCATCTCGCAGTCCCTCTGCCCAATACAGCGTTCCTTCAGAGGAAGGAATTGCGGCATCGGTTTTTCCCGCGTTGATGCAGACCGTTACGCACTCCGTTCCGGTATACCTGCGGAAGCGGATCACACGGCTGCCCCCCTCAGCGGACAACATCTGAAATGAGCCTTCCCGCAATGGGGATAAGGCGTGCCGCATGGCAATGGCCTTTCGGAAAAAGCCCAGCAGCGCCAGATCGCCGCCCTTCCATGGCATGGGGGCGCGGTATTCTTCCTCCTGCATACCCTGAACGCCAAGCTCGTCTCCGTAAAAAACGGTGGGCATTCCCACGAAGCACATCATAAACAGGATCGCGAGCTTATAACTTACGGTATCCCCGCCGCACAGCGACAGGAAACGGCTGACGTCGTGGCTGTCCAGCAGATTCAGCTGCGCCGGGAGCATCTGCAATCGGTAGCGCATGAGCATATCCGTAATGCGCCCGGAGAATTCTGCCGCGTCAATGCGTTTTTCGGCGAAAAAAGCGCAGCAGTGCTTCCGGAAATCGTAGTTCATGGTGGAGTCGAACATGTCCCCCTGAAGCCAGTGACCGGCACTCTCCCACACCTCACCGATCAGCAGCGCTTCCGGATTCTCGCCCTTGACCGCATCGCGGAACGCCCGCCAGAAGCCATCGTTGACCTCGCTGGCCACATCCAGCCGCCAGCCGTCAATGCCGTATTCCCGTACCCAGTAAGCGCCTACGTCGCAGAAATATTTCTGCACCTCCGGATTTGCGGTATTCAGCTTCGGCATCATGCGCTCGTAGGCAAAGCAGGCGTAGTCCGGAATTTCCTCCGGGGTTTCGGGGCGATGCACGGGGAAGGTCAGATCATAGAACCAGTCCCTGTAGCGGGATTTCTCCTGATTTTTGACCACATCCTCAAAAGCGAAGAAATGCCAGCCGCAGTGATTGAACACGCCGTCGATAATGACCCGCATACCGGCGGCGTGGAGCGTATTGACCATAGCCCGGAACGCCTCATTTCCGCCGAAGCAGGGGTCAACGTGGTAATAATCCAGCAGATCATACTTGTGGTATTCCCCGGCGGCGAAAATTGGGTTCAGATATACACAGTTGACGCCCAGCGCTTTCAGATAATCCACATTCCGCGCAACCCCGTCCAGCGTCCCGCCGAGCTTTCCCCGCACGGTCTGCTGTCCAAAACGCTGTGAATGAGACTGCCCGGAAATTTCGCATCTGCCGGACGCAAAGCTGTCCGGAAAAATGTTATATACGACGGCATCCTTCGCCCACGCCGGTACGCGGGCAATGTCACTGCGGTGGTTGAAGGGAAGCTTGAAGTATTCCGAACGATCCTGTGCGAGCCGGTCGGTAAAGAGATTACTGTAGTACAGCTTCGTCTCCGTGCCGTCGTCCAGCTGAAAGTAGTAATAGACCCGATTATAGGGGCTGTCTACAATCACCTGCCAGTAATCGTGACAGGCGTCCGACAGAACCTTTTCCATGGGGACAGAAGTAAACAGGATCGGATTGACCCGGCACGCGGTGTCGGCATAGAAAAGCGTCACCCGCTGCAAGTCGCCTCTGGCGCAGCGCAGGCGGTAAACGATATGGCGCTCATCCAGCCCGCAGCAGTATTCCGACATGGGAATGTGCAAAACAGCGTCCAGTTTCATCCCTTGACACCTCCAGCCGTCAGCCCGGAGGTCATATATTTCTGACACAGGAAGAAGATCGCAAGTACAGGAAGGGATACGGTAATGGCCGCCGCCGCGAATACCGGCCATGAGCCGGTCATCTCCGTTGCCTGCAAAGCATTCAGTCCGGCGGCCAGCGTGTACTTGCTTTCCCCGGTCAGGAAGGTCGTCGCATAGATGTATTCATTCCACACATAGATCAGCACCTGCAGTGCGGTGGTGATGATGCTTGGCTTTGCCAGAGGCATGACGATTTTCAGGACGATCTGCCCGTCGGAAGCGCCGTCGATTCTGGCGGCTTCCTCAATTTCCGTGGGGATGGTGTCGAAGTAGCCCTTGGTGTTCCACAGGCTGAACACCGCCATGGTTCCCGTATAAACAAGGATCAGTCCCAGCCGGGTATTGACCAGCCCCATCGGCCGCAGCAGACGGTAAATCGCGAACATGGACAGGATCGCCGGGAAAGAATTCAGCAGAACCAGACACCGAAGTATGGCTTTTCTGCCCGGAAAGCGGCGGCGGGAGAAACAGTAGGCCGCCGGGACTGCCACCAGCAGGGACAGAAAAACGGTCACAACTGCCAGAAAAATGGTATTCCGGAACCAGAGGGTGATGTTCTCCCCAAAGAGGACTTCCCGGTAGTTTTTCAGGGTGAAATTTCTGGGAATAAACGAAAAATCGGAGCTGAGCAGACTGTTCGACCCGTTAAAGGAGACGCTCAGAGCATAGAGAATGGGGATCAGCGTCAGGAAGCACAGCGCAATGAAAAAGACATTCAGCGCCGTCAGCCCAACGCCCTCCCGCCATCTGCGTTTCGTCATCAGGCATCCTCCTTCAGCTGGAATTTTGCGGAGAACAGGAGCAGAAGTGCAAAAATAATCATGGAAATGGCCGAAGAATAGCCGTAATTGTTGGTGATAAATGCGTTTTCGTAGGCGTAGGTCAGGATGGTGTGGAACCCGGAACCGGTCTTCGCGCCGGCCTGCTGCGTCAGCAGGTAGACAACGTCGAACTGCTTGAAGGTCGTAAACACCGTGATAATCACAGCCGGTGCAATGATGGGGCGCATGGCGGGGATGGTGATGTACTTCGCCCGGGCAAAAGCGCCCGCGCCGTCCAGAATGGCGCTTTCGTAGTAGCTTCTGTCGATGCTCTGCAATGCCCCGTCCATAATCATGATCATGAATGGCAGCGCCAGCCACAGATTGACCACCGTGCAGCTCAGAAATGCCGATACATCGGAAGAAAGCCACCTGACCGCCGTCAGCCCCAGCTTGTCCATCCATTGATTCAGCAGACCGAACTGGGTGTTGAACATTCCGGTTTTCCAGAGCAGAATCCCCACATATCCGGGCATCGCCCAGGGAAACATCAGCACCGTTTTGTAAAGCTTGCGCAGCCGGAGCTTTTCGATATTCAGAAGGTTCGCCAGCAAAAAGGCGATGACCAGCTGCAAAACCATGCTGATGACCGTCCAAAGGATCGTTGCCAGCAGTGCGGACAGGAAGCCGGAATCGAACACGAACAGCGCCCGGATGTAGTTATCCAGTCCCACCAGAGTGAAGTCAAACCAGTGGTAGACATTCATATTGGTCAGGCTGATATAGAAGGTGTAGAGAATGGGAAACACCACCATCAGCCCGATCAGCAGCAGAGATGGCGCTGACCATGCGTAAGAGCGTATCCATTCCTTCCGTTTCTTTTTCTCCATGGTTTTCTCCCTTTATTTCATCCCCGCGATCAGGCTTTCCGCCTGTTCTTCGGCCGCCTGGAAGCTGGAAGAAATATCCTTGCCGGACAGATTCACATCGGTCAGGAGGTTGCTGACCACAGTCCACATAACGTCCATTTCGGGAATATTGGGCATGGGGACGGCAATCTCCGCCGTCTGCCGCATGGCCTGCACCAGAGCGTCCTCCGCGACGCGGGCGTCGTCATAGCAGTTGCCGTTTGCCGGAGCGCATCCGCTGGCAAGCGCCAGAGACGTGCCGATCTCCGGTTTTGCCAACGCCGCCAGCAGCTGCTTTACCGCCGCGGTTTTCCGCTCCGCGGCAGCTTTCAGAACGTGAACGCCCTGCACGCCGGAGTAGGGAGCCAGGGCAAGCCCGGTCTCATCCACTGTCGGCATGGGGGCAATGCCCAGATCGATCCCGGCCTCTCTGGCGGAGGGGACCATCCAGGGGCCGCCGATGGTGGCGTCCGCTTTTCCTTCCAGGAACAGCGTGTTGACGGTATTGTATTCCGTCTCCCCCGGCATCAACTTTACAAATTTCAGGTGGTAGGCCAGCGCGTCCTGCACGGCCTGCGCGTCGGGGAATGGGGTGCCGCTGCTGTCAATGATGGAGCCGCCGAAACCGTGGATCCACGCGGCGGAATAGTAGGCGGTGCTGTGCTGCTCCACGAAGCCGTAGCGTCCCCGGCCGGTATTGTTCTCCATATAGGCGTAAAGTTCTTCCGTCGTGGCGGGAACCTCGCCGTCCTGCATATAACGGCGGTTATACATGAACAGCAGCGTTTCAAAATACAGCGGCAGCTGGTACAGAGTATCCTTGTAGGTAGCCGCCTGAAGGGTCATGGGCAGGAAGTTATCCAGCGCCCCTTCCTCCAGCAGCGGCTCCACCGGAGCCAGAATCCCCATTTCGGCAAAAACGCCGATCTTGTCGTGGGCAAACAGAAAAAGATCCGGAGCGGCGGAGGGGTCATTGCCCACCAGCTTCAGAGAATCGGTCAAGCTGGTTTTCTTTTCAAATTGGACATCCAGATTCGGCACGGCTTGCGCCAGATAATCGGAAAGGGCGGTGATCACCGCGTCTTCCTTGTCATGCCAGATGACCAGCCTGTTTGTATCCGCGCTGTCCGTTTTGCCGCCGCAGGCGGTCAGGCTCAGCAGCATCGCAAAGCATAAAATCAGAATGAAAAACCGTTTCATAAAAGCCTCCTTGATAGACCGTCAGCGGGTACACGGCTGACGTGTACCCGCCGGGGATACGATTGAGTGTTTTAGCTCTTTTTCTTCTTTGCCACGATTGCCGCGCCGCCGCCAAGAAGGACGACTGCGGCGACAACGCCGACGATCACGCCGGTATTGCTGCTCTTGGCAGCTTCCTGAGGCGCTTCCGTAGAAGCGGGGACGGTCGTCTCTGCCGCAGGCTCGGTGGCCGCGGCATCCTGTGCAGGCTCTTCGTAGAAGACCTGTGCGTTTTCGGCGTCGGTCACCACGATCCAGACCTCCTTGCCGGTCTCAACGGACAGATCCGTCGTCTGGACAGCGCCCTCGTTGGCGTTGATAATTACGGAGTTAATCCAGCCGGGAACCTGAATGTTATACCAGTCGCCGTCCTTGCTCAGTGCTTCACCGGGCCAGGAGGCAAAGGCGTTGGTGCCGTCCGGTGCTGACCATGCCCAGCAGCTGGGGTCAGCCCAGTCCTCAGGAACCTGCGCATGTACGGTCACATCGTCCACGGCCTTGTCGGGGTCTTCGTAGCTCAGCTCGTAGGTCAGATCTTCATAGACGGTGATCCACAGCTCCTTGCCCTCAATGCTGACATCCTCGGTCTGGACGGTTCCTTCGTTGCCGTTGATGATCAGGGAGTTGACCCAGACGGGAGCTTTGCAGGTGAACCAGCCGTTGTCTCCCTCCTGCATAGCCTTGCCCGGCCAGCTTTCAAAGGCGTTGGTACCGTCCGGCGCCGACCACGCCCACAGATTCACGGTTTTCCAGGACAGGGGAACATAGGCGTGAACGACAAACTTTTCCACATACGCGGGAATTTCGCCCCGCAGCTGCGCCTCGTAGGAGACGGAGGCAGTCAGATCTTCCGCGACCGTGATCCACACTTCCTTACCGGCCTCTACCACGATGCCTTCGGTCTGGACAGCCGCATCGGTGCCCTGATTGGCGTTCACAATGACGTTCTGGACAAAAGCGGGAACATAGGTGTAATACCACCCCTCAGCCAGAGCGTCCATTTCCTCGCCGGGCCATGCCGCGAAGGCATTGGTACCATCATCCGCCCAAGCCCAAAGATTGGGCGTGCCCCAGCCCTCCGGAACCTGAACGACTACGGGGATCATGGTTTCATCCGCACTCTCGTCCGCGAAAGCCGTCACAGCCAGCATTCCGAGAAGCATCATAACGGACAGCAAAACAGCAAATATCTTTTTCATGGTTTACCCTCCTGTTTTTTGTTGGTAAGCCCAATATAACACCTGTTCTTTCCACCGTCAACGTTGGATTGCGAAAGTAGTTTCGCAACCTAATATTGTTAATTTGCTGCAAATTAATTCGTATAATTTGTGTAATACACACGAAATCAATTCCGATTATTAGAAGACTGAATGAAGGATTGCCTCCATATTTCCTCGTGAAAAAGAAAGTACTTTCTCAAATTGTTTACAACAATCCGACGTATTCGCGCCCACGTTCTGCTGTTATCTGCGCTCGCACGGCAGCATCTATTCATTCCGGGGCAGCGAAGGAAGAATTCGGCTATCAGCGGGGGGACCTGATGGGTATGCCGGAACTGTGCATTACCATCGGCATGAAGCAGATTCTGGCATCCCGGAAAATTTATATTGCCCTGAACAGACCCTGGCAGCATGGGCCGCTGAAGCATGTGCTTCTTGATCCGGAACAGCCTCAGTGGCCGGCGACGCTGCTCCGCCGGGTAAAAGAGCTACAATACTGTATGACCAGCGATATCGCCAAAGGGATCGTGACCGACTGATCAGGAAAAGGGCAGCCCCTGGCGGATTCCGATGGCATGGCGGCAGGGGAGCGCGCATTCGGCGGGCGGATAAACCCGGCGGGGGATTTCCCGGCACGGTTTGTCCCGCCCGCCAATGCTTTGCGCTGTTCACACGGGGCACGATTGTTATTTTTCATAAATTTGCGGATAAAACATTGGGGAAATTCCCTATTGACACCGGTAAATTGAAGACCTATACTGAAGAAAAGATTGTAACCGGTTCCAATGGAGAGAAATATGAAGCCAACCATTCGTGACGTAGCCAAATATGCGGGCGTTTCTGTGGCGACAGTGTCCCGCTATCTGAACAACAGCCCGCTGATCGCACCCCAATCCGTGGAAAGGGTCCGGCAGGCCATTGAGGCGCTGAACTATCAGCCAAGCATGATGGCCCGGGGCCTTCTCCATGGCAACAGCTATACCGTGGCGCTGGTGGTGGACGACAGCAATGTGGAGACCTACGGCAACGACTATTTTCTGCGGATCCAGTATGGCCTGGAGCATGCGCTGGCACGGGAAGGCTACTATCTCATGATCTGCCACATCGGCAGCAAAAATGTTTCCACCCTGGAATCCATTGTGAATGAAAACCGGATTGACGGCGTGGTTCTGCTCAGCGAACTGGCCAATGCCCAGGTTCTGGAGGTACTTTGGAAAAGCAAGATTCCCTTCGTCATCGGCGGCCGCTCCTCTGTGGAGCAGGCGGCGTGGGTGGACATTGACAACATTGAGGCGGGGCGGTGCGCGACGGCATGGCTTCTGGAAACCGGCGCGTCGGAGATCGGATTTTTGACAAACAGCTTTGAAAAGGTGTTTGCGGCGGAACGGTATGCCGGTTACAAGAGCTGCCTGGAGGCGGCAGGGCTTTCCGAGCCTGCGTGCGGTGCGGCGAAAGGACTGCTGACACCGGCGGATATTGCCGCCTATGTGGAAGCCCATCGGGATCGTCTGTGCCGGGCTTATGTGGCCTCGGACAGCGCCATTGCCTTCCATTTTATGCGCGAACTCGCCAAGCGTGGGGTCCGTATCCCGGACGATGTGCAGGTGGTTGCCTTTGACGACAGCGTACTCGCCAGTGTATCGGAGCCTGCAATGACGGTAGTGAAAATTGATGTGGTCAGTCTGGGCATGGCTGCAGCCAGAATGCTCATTCAGCAGCTGCGGGCAGGTGAGCAGAGTCCGGAACATCTGCTTCTGCCTGTCAGCATTATTGAGAGGGGGTCAACAAAAATGCGTGAATAAATAAAACGCGTTTTTTTACTCAAAAATGTAACCAGTTACAATTGAGAGATTGGAGGGGATTTCCTTTAAAGCAGAATCTTTTCATGGTGATAGCAAACACAGCAGCGGACATTTATCCCACACTTTAAAATTGAACGGAGGAAACCATATGAAGAAGAAAATTTTAGCGTTCATTCTTGCGGCAGCCATGCTGCTCTCCCTGTCGGCCTGTGCAAAGGACACCCCGCAGAATCCGGGTACGGAGGCAAATGCCGCCCCTGCGCAGACGGAGAATAACCCGTCCGCAGAGACGCCGGATACACCGGAACCGGTTGAAATCACCTTCTGGCATTCTTACAGCGAAGGTGAGGAAAAAATCTTTACAGAGAGCGTTCTGACTGCGTTTGAACAGCAGCACCCGAATATCAAGGTAAACGCCATCCGGATGCCCTATGAGGGGCTGGACGAGCAGCTGATCACCGCCGTTACAGGTGACGCTGCCCCGGATGTGATCCGTCTGGATCTGACATGGGTTCCCCAGATGGCAAAGCTGGGCGCTCTGGAATGTCTCAACGATTATGCAGGGTTTGACGACATATCCGCCGGCATTATGCCCGGCTCCATGAGCACCACACTTTATAAGGGGCAGAATTACGGCCTTCCCCTCAATGCCAACACCACCGTTGCCGTATATAACAATGCAGTGCTTCAGGAGTATGGCTTTGACGCACCGCCTGAGACGCTGGATGCGCTGATGGGCGCTCTGGACAAAACCAACCCCGCCGAGGAAAAATGGCTGTTTGCCGTGTCCGGCTCCTATAACTGGGCGATGCTCCCGTTTATCTGGACCCTGGGCGGTTCCGTCACCGACGGGGATTACACGACGGCTTCCGGCTACCTGAACGGAGCGGACACGGTGAAGGCGCTGGATACCATCGTGGGATGGTACAAGGACGGCGTCATTGGCCCCGCCATTATGGGAGAGCAGCCCGATGGATGGGGCGGCATTGAAGCCGGAAACTATACGATGATCGTGGAAGGCCCCTGGTTCTTCAGCTCTGAGGATAAGCTCGACACCTATACGCCGGCGCTGATGCCCTCCGTGGACGGCCGGAGCATCTCCATTGTAGGCGGCGAGGACATCGTCATGACCTCGACCAGCAGCAAAAAGGACGCGGCCTGGACCTTTATGAAGTTTATGCTGGAGGATGCACAGCAGGTTGCCATGGCGGGAGCCGGTATGATCCCGGTTACTTCCTCCGCCATGGAAAAGGTGGATACCAACGGTTCGCCATATGTAGAGGTGTATATGGAACAGCTGAAGACGGCGCAGGCGCGGATCCCGTGCTCCAGCTGGCCGACCATCGAGACGATCCTCAACACTGCCTTTGAGAGCGTGCTCCGGGGGCAGGCGTCCTCCCAGGAGGCGCTGGATGACGCGGCAGCGCAGATCGACGCGCTGCTGGCACAGGAATGATCTCCGGTTCCGCGAGGGGGGTTACAGCCCCTCGCGGAAGAAATCAGGCGAATCGAGGTGCAGCGATGCAGACGGGAAAAAGGAAATTGCAAGCCGGCCTGCAGCAGTGGATGCAGGCATTGCCGTTTCTGCTGGCCGGTTTTGTGCTGATGGCGCTTTTTGTGCTTTATCCGCTGGTTCGGAATATCTGGATCAGCTTTACAGACTTCAATGTCATCCAGAACCGACCCAATGCATGGGTCGGCCTCCGGAACTATCTCAGCCTGCTGTCAGACCAGAACTACCGGATCGCGTTCCGGAACACCATTCTGTACGCCCTGGTGACGGTACCCGGGCAAATGGCCTGCGGACTGGTGCTGGCATGTCTGGTCAATTCCGTCCGGCGGGGACAGACGGCGTTCAAGGTGATCTGTTACCTGCCGGTCATCACCTCCTGGGTTGTGGTATCCATGGTGTTCAAATATCTGTTTATGTCCGGCAAGGGCGGCATGGTCAACTACATTCTGATGCAGCTGCACCTCGTTGAAAGCCCGGTCTCCTGGCTTCAGCATACCTGGACTGCCAACCTGGTGTTGTGGTTGTTTGGTATCTGGAAGGGGACAGGCTGGGTCATGGTGATTTACATGGCCGCTTTGCAGGGAATTCCCCAGGAGATCTATGAGGCGGCTGAGCTGGACGGTGCCAATGGCATCCGCCGTTTCTTTGCCATTACGCTTCCCATGGTACGCAATACCACAAATTATCTGCTGACCGTTCTGACAATCGGCGCATTCGGCGCATATATCCATGTCATGATGATTACGGACGGTGCGCCGCTGGGCACGACCAATGAACTGATGAATTATATGTACAACACTGCATTCTCGACCTTCGATTTTGGCTCTGCCGCAGCACAGGCCGTGCTGATGGGCGTTATTGTGCTGCTTCTGACGCTGCTGCAGCGAAGAGTCTCCCGGGATCAGACCGCGTAAAGGAGAGACGGTATGAGACGTATTATGACTTTAGTCCCCAAATATCTGGCGCTGATATGCTTTGCGTTGGCGGCACTGATCCCGTTTCAGTATATGCTGGCAACGGCCATGACGCCGTCCAGCTACTCCATGCCGTATCCGCCGATTCTGTTCCCGGAAACGATGTATGGGGGAAATTTTGCGGAAGCGTGGAATGCCAATCATTTCAGCCAATACTTCCTGAACAGTCTGATCATTGCGGCAGTGGCCACGGTGGTGATCATGCTGGTGTCCTCTGCCGGGGCATATGCCTTTGCGCGGATGAAATTTCCCGGCAGGGATGTCCTGTTCTATCTGTACCTGTTTTCCATGATGGTGCCGACGGTAACGAACCTGATCCCGCAGTTCCTGCTGATGAAGGATATGAAGCTGGTGGACAGTTATCTGGGGCTGCTTCTCATCTACATTGGAATCGGTGTCCCCCAGAATACATTCTTTTTACGGAACTTTTTCCTGGGGCTGCCCAAAGAGCTGGAGGAGGCCGTGATCATCGACGGCGGAAACCGCTGGCAGATCTACTGGAAAATGGTTCTGCCGCTGTCCAAGCCGGCGCTTGGCACCTTTGCCATTCTGGCCTATTCCAATGTCTGGGACGAATTTCTGATCGCCCTGACCATGATCAAGACACCGGAAAAGCGGACGCTGCCCATTGCGCTGCGCCTGTTCCAGGGGCAGAATCTCAACAACTGGGGGCTGATTTTCGCGGCGTCGCTGATTGCCGTAGTCCCGATTTTGCTGATCTATATTGTCATGCAGAAAAAACTGATCCATGGCGGCGCCATGGATGGAATGCTGAAAGGGTGAGTTATGCAGATTTTACGTTATGAAATCGAGCATCATGCCGCTTATCCATGGCAGCTTGTGCAGGGCAGGATCTGCCATCTCCGCCTGCGCACCGGGGAAGCGCTGCAATCGGCTGCGGTTCTGTACGGCGACCCCTTCTGGTTTTCCGGTGCAGAGAAACAGCCTGTACTGGCGCGAAGCGAGATGCAGCCTGCTCTGCGCTGCTCTGGGGAACAGTATTATTCTGTTTCGGTTCCCATGCGGACCCACAAGCTGCGCTATCATTTTGTGCTGACGTTGGAAGATGGGGATACGGTGTATCTCTCGGAGCTGGGCGTCACGCCGCCGCTGCCGGAATCTGTGCTGCGGCCGTTCAATGTTCCCTATGTGTATGCCGGAGATCACCCTGCCCCTCCGGACTGGGCGGAGGGTTTCCTCTGGCATCAGATCTTTCCGGATCGTTTTTGTGACGGGAAGGAAAACCAGGGGGGCGAGGATTTTATTCCGACGCGGGAAAATTTCTTCGGCGGGACCTTGCAGGGAATCACCGGGAAAATCCCTTATCTCCGGGAACTTGGCGTACAGGGAATTTATCTCAATCCCATTTTCCGGAGCGATTCCAACCACAGATATGACACCGTTTCCTATACCGAGCTTGACCCGCGTCTCGGCGGGAAAACGGACTTCCGCATTCTGGTCGAGACGCTTCATCAGGCGGGAATGCGGATCATGCTGGACGGCGTGTTCAACCACTGCGGCTGGCGCCACCCTTTGTGGCAGGATGTGCGTCTTCGCGGCAAGGCATCCCGGTATTACAACTGGTTTTGCGTCTATGACGCCGGGGAGCTGTCCCGGCTGCCGCCGGAACAGCTTTCAGACCGGCGCATGAAAGAGGATCCACCCTATGAGTGCTTCGCCTTTGCGGCCAATATGCCGAAGTGGAACACCGAGAACCCTGAGGTGATCAGGTATCTGGTTTCCATCGCGGAGCAGTGGACGAGGGAATACGGCATTGACGCCTGGCGGCTGGATGTCCCGGATGAGGTCAGTCTGCGGTTCCTCCATGCATTCCGTACCCGGATGCGCAGCTGCAATGCGGCGGTATATGTGATCGGGGAGATCTGGCAGGACGCCGGGTGGTGGCTGGAACAGGCTGTCTTCGACGGCGTTATGGATTATCCGCTCTACCATACCATCCGCGATTTTGCGATGACCCATACAGACCCGCTGGAAACCTTCGCCCACCGGATCCGGCGCTGGTATGCCGCGACGCCGGAGGCGGTTCATCCGTACCAGTGGGCTTTCTGCTCCAACCATGATGTGCCCCGGGCGCTTTCCCTCTGCGGCGGGAACAAATCGGATTTCCGGCTTGCCTATGTGCTGGCGGCGCTGCTGGGCGGCAATCTGAGCGTGTACTATGGGGATGAAATTGCAATGGACGGCGGCCAGGATCCGGATAACCGGCGCCCTATGCGCTGGACGGATCCGGAAGAGGAAATCCGGGGCTTTTTTCACAGCCTGCTGCGGCTGAAACGGGATGTACTGCGGCACTGCCGCCTGACGGCGATGGAGCTGACAGACGCCCTGTATCTTCACTTTGACGGGCCTGGTTATGGAATTCTGGCAGTTGTAACGGAGCGGGGACAGGCTGTCACGCCCCAATCGGACGCTTCCGACAGCCTGCTGCTGGAAGCGCCGGAAGGGCACGCGGCGGAGGGAACGGTGCAGGGCTTTGCCGTGTTCCGGCGGGAGGTAACGCATGATGGAAACACATAACTGCTGGTGGAAGGAACGGGTGTTCTATGAGATCTACCCGCGCAGCTTTCAGGATTCCAATGGGGATGGAATCGGAGATCTGCGTGGTATTATCTCCCGCCTGGACTATCTCCAGTGGCTTGGGGTAGGTGCCGTGTGGCTCTGTCCCATCTATGACTCGCCCAATGCCGACATGGGCTATGATATCCGGAACTATGAGTCAGTCATGGCGGAATTCGGAACGATGGAGGATTTCGACGAGCTGGTGACACAGCTGCGCCGCCGCGATATAAAGCTTGTAATGGATCTGGTCGTGAATCACACCTCAGACGAACATCCGTGGTTTCTGGAGGCCAGAACGGCGAAGGACAGCCCATACCGGGATTATTATATCTGGCGTGACGGAAAGGACGGACGGGAGCCAAACAACTGGGCATCGTTTTTTACTCCCTCAGCCTGGAGCTATGACGAGGCCACAGCACAGTGGTATCTGCATCTGTTCTCCGAGAAGCAGCCGGATCTGAACTGGGAAAATCCCGAACTCCGGCAGGAAATTTACGGGATGATGAACCGCTGGCTGGATCGCGGCGTAGACGGGTTTCGGATGGATGTGATAAGCCTTCTGGCAAAGGATCCGCAGCTGCCGGATGGAACGGGAAGCGGCTATGTGTTTTCCCCGGAGTATTTTGCGTTCCAGCCCAGGCTGCACGACTATCTGCGGGAAATGCGAAGGGAGTGCTTTGACGGGAGGGACTGTATGTGTGTCGGGGAAACCAGCTTTGTCACCACGCAGAACGCCGGTTCCGTGGTAGACGACGGGCGGGAGCTGGATATGCTGTTCCAGTTTGACGTCATGGACATGGACAGCGGCGAGACCAAGTGGGATGCACGGCCCTTTGACCTGATGCAGTTCAAGCAGATCATCTCCGCATGGCAGGCGGCCATTGGGTGGAACACGCTGTTCTGGGGCAACCATGATCAGCCGCGCCTGGTCTCCCGGTTTGGCTGTACACGGACAGAGACGCTGCGAAGGCGGAGCGCCACATGTCTTGCCACTGCCATGTATCTCCTGAGAGGAACCCCGTTTTTGTATCAGGGTGAGGAGATCGGCATGACCAACTGTCCCTTTCCTGACATCAGCGAGCTGCGGGATGTAGAAAGCCTGAACCTGCTGCGCCAGGCCGCAGAAAGCGGCAGGATGGACTGGGCATGGCGGGGTGTCCGGAGCAAAGGCCGGGATAATGCCCGCACGCCTATGCAGTGGGATGCGTCGCCCAATGGAGGCTTTACGGATGGAACACCGTGGATCATGGTCAATCCCAACGCGCGGGAAATCAATGTGGCTGCGGCCATCCGCGACCCGGACTCGGTGCTGCATTATTACCGGGCGCTGCTTGCTCTGCGCAGAGAGCGGGATGTTCTGCGGTATGGTGATTTTTCGCTGCTGCTTCACGAGCACCCGCAGGTATTTGCCTATGCGCGGACTTTTGAGGGGCAGCAAATACGGATTTATTGCAACTTTACAGACCGGGATGCCCCGCTGCCGGAAGCCTTCTGTAAAGAGAAGGTGCTTCTGACCAACGTGAACTATGAGAAAACCGATGTTTTGCTTCCTTACGAAGCTGCGGTCGTTATGGCATAGAGCGGGAATACCCGTTAAAAACGGATTTATTCGTGGAGCTTGTCTCCAGGATATTTCCGCCGCCGCAGCTGCAAATCATGGGTGCAGTTCAATTGATTGGGTCTGCCGCAGATGCTTGCGGGGTTGATTTTCTCCAGATCAGATATTGGGGATTTGTCCCTCTTGATTTCCCATAAACCTTGCTGTATAATAGGAATTACAGAATTCCACTTGGAGGCAGCGGTTATGTTGATTTCCACAAAGGGGCGGTACGCACTGCGCGTGATGATCGACCTTGCTGAGCATCGGTCAGGGGAGTTTATTTCCCTGAAGGAGATTGCCCAGCGGCAGGAGATTTCCGAAAAATACTTAGAGAGCATTATCCGGACGCTGGTAAAGGCAAAGGTCGTGGAAAGCCTGCGGGGCAAGGGCGGCGGATACCGGCTGACGAAGAACCCCGAGCAGTACACGGTGGGCAGCATCCTGCGGCTGACGGAGGAGTCCCTCGCCCCGGTGGCCTGTCTGGAGGAAACCGCTGAAGCCTGCCCCCGGTCGCAGCAATGCCGCACGCTGGCGTTGTGGCAGGGGCTGGATAAGGTGATCCATGACTATCTGGAAAGCGTGACCATCGCCGATCTGATCGAGCAGTGTCCCGCGGGAGATGACTACGTAATATGAGTATGGACTGCCCGCTCCGCGCTTCGCGGGGCGGGCAGTCATCCAACAATCGATAAGCCTATATTCCCTACCAGAAAAATAGGAAAATATTTTTTCAAAACCTATTGACAAGATAGGAAAGTGGGTGTATTATCTAGCCATCGAATCTAAGCAGATAAACGAAAGGAGCGGAATGCAATGTTTGAAATCAATTCTTATGCAGCACAGTCTTGTTGTCGAATGCGTATCTCCCGGGCATATCCGTATGGCGGGGTGCATTCGTATACATTTTGTTGCACCTGAAACGTGATTTTTCCGAAGGGATATCATAACGCCATTTGCCCGGGAGCTGATTGAAGCCCCGGCATTTTTTGTGCTTGGATTCCCTGAATTTAATCAAAAAGAGAGGAATTTTCCATGAAAAACTTTATTAAGAAAATAGGAGCCGTTTTCCTGAGCCTGACCGTCGCCGCCTCCCTGCTTGCCGGCTGCGGCGCAAAGGCGACCGAACCTGACGCATCCGCAGACAAGGGCGCGTTCCGCACGCTGGAGGAGATCAAGTCCAGCGGCACCATCAACATCGGCGTATTCTCCGACAAGAGCCCCTTCGGCTACGTGGACGAGAACGGCGAGTATCGGGGCTATGACGTGTACTTCGGCAACCGCATCGGCGAAGATCTTGGCGTGAAGATCAACTACGTCTCCACTGAGGCCGCCAACCGCATTGAGTATTTGCAGACCGGCAAGGTGGACATCATCCTCGCCAACTTCACCGTCACCCCTGAGCGGGCGCAGGAAGTGGACTTTGCCCTTCCTTATATGAACGTGGCGCTGGGCGTTGTCTCCCCCGAGGACGCGGTGATCACGTCTCTGGACGAGATTGGCGCTGACGATCAGGTCATCGTGATCTCCGGCACCACCGCTGAAACCTATCTGGAAAAGAACAACCCCGAGATCAAGCTGCAGAAGTACGACGCCTACGCCGAAGCCAAGACCGCCTTCGAAAACGGCAACGGCGTGGCCTGGGCCAACGACAACACCGAAGTCATCGCTTTCTCCAATGAAAATCCCGGCTATGTGGTAGGCATCCCCTCTCTGGGCAGCGCGGACACCATCGCCCCCGCCGTCACCAAGGGCAACACCACCCTGCTGAACTGGCTGAACGACGAGATCAAGGCGCTGGGCAATGAGAATTTCTTCCACGCCGACTACGAGGCGACCCTGCTGGACACCTACGGTAAGGACTACGAGGACACCCTGGTAGTAGAGGGCGGCGCAGCCGCCGGTGCCGAGGCCGCGGAAACCGTAACGAAAAAAGGCACCATCACCGTGGCCGCTTCTCCCACGCCCCACGCGGAGATCCTCGCCGAAGCCGCAAAGCTTCTTGCCAAAGAGGGCTGGACGCTGGAGGTCACCGAGTTTGAGGACTATGTGCAGCCCAATCTGGTGGTAGACAGCGGCGAAATCGACGCCAACTATTTCCAGCACACCCCCTATCTGGACGACTTCAATGAAAAGAAGGGCACCGATCTGGTGGCCGTGGCCGCCATCCACTATGAACCCTTCGGCATTTATCCGGGTACCAAGACCGCGCTGAGCGATCTGGCGGACGGCGACGTGATCGCAGTCCCCAACGACACCACCAATGAAGCCCGCGCCCTGCTCCTGCTGCAGGACAACGGCGTTATCAAGCTGGCCGACGGCGCGGGTCTGGCCGCCACCGTCAAGGACATTGTGGAGAACCCCCACAATGTGAAGATTCAGGAGCTGGAAGCCGCACAGGTTTCCCGTGTCAAGGACGAGGTGGCCTTCGTGGTGCTGAACGGCAACTACGCCCTGCAGGCGGGCTTCTCCGTCGCCCATGACGCGGTGGCCTATGAAACCAGCGCTTCCGCCGCCGCCAAGACTTACGCAAACGTTCTGGTGGTCAAGGCAGGCAACGAGAATAACGAGGGCGTTCAGGCTCTGGTCAAGGTTCTCAAGTCCGACGAGATCAAGCAGTTTATCAACGACACCTACGACGGTGCAGTGATTCCTTTCGAGGACTGACAAATAAGCGGGCAGCCGCATTCTGCGGCTGCCCTACTCTGCTATCTAGAACAGGGAGCTGAAGAACATGACACAAACCTACTTGGAAGTCCATAACCTGTGTAAGACCTTCACGGCCAAAAACGGCAGCGTGGAGGCTTTGAAGGGTGTGTCCCTCTCCATCGGCAAGGGGGAAATTTTCGGCGTGATCGGCCTGTCCGGCGCGGGCAAGAGTACGCTGGTGCGATGTATGAATCTGCTGGAACGCCCCGACAGCGGGGACGTTCTGCTGAACGGAGAAAGTCTGCTGAAGCTGAGCAAAGAGCAGCTTCGTCTGCGCCGGCAGAAGATCGGCATGATCTTCCAGCATTTTAATCTGCTGGAGCAGCAGACGGTGCTGGAAAACGTCTGCTTCCCGCTGGAAATTCGGGGCATTCCCAGAAAAGAGCGGCGGGAAAAGGCTCTGGAGCTGCTGGACAAAGTGGGGCTGGCGGACAAGGCAAACGCCTACCCCGCCCAGCTTTCCGGCGGGCAGAAGCAGCGGGTGGCCATTGCCCGGGTGCTTGCCAACGAGCCGGAGGTCATATTATGTGACGAGGCCACCAGCGCCCTTGACCCGGAGACTACCCAGACCATTCTGAAGCTGCTGAAAAACATCCGGGATACCCTTGGCATCACCATCGTGGTCATTACCCACGAGATGCGGGTGATCCAGCAGGTGTGCACCCGGGTGGCGGTGCTGGACGGCGGACTGGTGCAGGAGGAAGGCCGCGTTGCCGACATCTTTGCCCATCCCGCGTCCCGGGCGGCCAAGCGGCTGCTGCTGATCGAAGACGAGGAGGAAGAAAGCTATGCTGGATAAAGCGATGATCGAAATGATGGCGCAGGGCATCTGGGATACCTGCTACATGACCCTTGTCTCCACCTTTTTCGGCTACGTGATCGGCCTGCCGCTGGGCATTGCCCTGACGCTGACGGACGAAAACGGCATTACCCCCAATCGGGCAATCTACCGGGTGCTGGATATCATCATCAACGTCACCCGGAGCGTCCCCTTCCTGATCCTTCTGATCGCGGTCATGCCCCTGACCAAGCTGCTTGTGGGCAAGAGCTATGGCTCTACCGCCACCATCGTTCCTCTGACGCTGGCCGCGGCACCGTTGGTCGGGAGAATGGTGGAGTCCTCTCTGAAAGAGGTTCCTGCCGGAGTTATTGAAGCGGCGCTGAGCATGGGCGCGAAAACCGGCACCATTGTCCGGAAGGTGCTCATCGGCGAAGCCAGAACTTCCCTGCTGGTGGGCGGCACCATCGTTCTCGGTACGGTGCTGGGCTACTCGGCCATGGCGGGCGTCATCGGCGGCGGCGGACTGGGCGATATCGCCATCCGCTACGGCTACTATCGCTACGACACCGGCGTCATGCTGGTGACGCTGGTGTTCATCGTCGCCATTGTGCAGCTGCTGCAGGGCATGGGCAACCTGGCGGCGCGGAAGATCGATCACAGAAAGTAACAGGAAAGAAGTTCCGTATCAGGCGGAAACCGGAGGGTGCTTATGGATTTTGAGGTCATGAAAGCCTATCTGCCAAGGTTCTGGGACGCGCTGCTGCTGACGCTTCGCATCGGCTGGCAGGGCGTGGCGCTGGCACTGGCGCTGGGCGTTGCCTGCGCGGTGGCGGTACATTGGAAAATTCCCGTGCTGCGGCAGATCGTCGGCGGGTACATTGAGCTGTTCCGCAATACGCCGTTGCTGGTGCAGCTGTTTTTCCTGTACTTTGCGCTGCCGAAAATCGGCGTCCGCATTTCGGCGGAGACCTGCGGCAAGCTGGGACTGGGACTGCTGGGCGGCGCGTATATGGCAGAGACCTTCCGCAGCGGGCTGGAAAACATTCCCATTATCCAGACGGAAAGCGCCCAGAGCCTGGGACTGCGTCCGGCACAGGTATTCGGCTATGTGATCCTGCCCCAGGCAGTGACCTCCAGCGTCCCCGGATTGCTCGCAAATCTGATTTTTCTGCTCAAGGAGACCAGCGTGTTTTCCACCATCAGCCTGATGGATTTGATGTTTACCGCGAAAGACCTGATCGGCATGTATGCCAAAACCATCGAATGCCTGACCCTGCTGGTGGCTTTCTACCTCATCATGCTTCTTCCCGTGTCCATTCTGGGAAGCTGGCTGGAAAGGAGGCTGCGCTATGCAGAGTTTGGGAATTGACGTTCTGTTTAAGGGCACGAATTTCCTGCGGCTGCTGGGCGGATTGTGGGTAGCGCTGCGTATCAGCCTGATCTCCGTTGCCATAAGCATCGTGCTGGGCATCGCAATGGGAATGCTCATGACCTCCAAAAGCCGGGTTCTGAAAGCCATTTTCCGGGTTTACCTGGAAATCGTCCGCATTATGCCCCAGATGGTGCTGCTGTTTGTGGTGTATTTCGGCACGACCCGGGTCTTCGGCTGGAATCTGGAAGCGGAAGCGGCGGCCATCATCGTGTTCAGCTTCTGGGGTACGGCGGAAATGGGCGATCTGGTGCGGGGCGCGCTGCAAAGCATCCCCGTCATTCAGTGGGAGAGCGCTCAGGCGCTGGGCATGAAGCCCATTCAGGTGTACACGCTGGTGATTCTGCCCCAGACCGTCCGGCGGCTGATCCCGCTGTCCATCAACCTCATCACCCGGATGGTGAAAACCACCAGCCTCGTCATGATGATCGGCATTGTGGAGGTACTGAAAGTCGCCCAACAGATCATTGAGGCCAACCGGCGCACCTCTCCCAATGCCGCGTTCGGGGTCTTCGCAGTGGTATTCTTGCTGTATTTCCTGATTTGCTGGCCCATCAGCCGTCTGGCTGGGTACTTGGAGAAAAGGTGGTCATAACTGTGGAAAATGTGCTGTTAAGCGTGCGGCATCTGAAGAAAGCCTTCGGGGACCACGTGATTTTTGAAGATTTTGATCTGGACGTCCGCAAGGGCGAGGTGGTCGTGGTCATCGGCCCCTCCGGCTGCGGAAAAAGCACCCTGCTTCGCTGCCTGAACGGTCTGGAGCCGATTCAGGGCGGCGAAATCCTGCTGGAAGGGGAGCCGGTTCTCCGGGAGAGTAAATCCATCACCCGGATGCGGCAGAAGATCGGCATGGTCTTCCAGAGCTATGAGCTGTTCCCCCACAAGACCATTCTGGAAAACATCCTGCTCGCGCCCATGAAGGTGCAGAAGCGCCCCCGGGCCGAGGTAGAAAAAGAAGCATTGGAGCTTCTGGAACGGGTGGGGCTTGCCGACCGGAAGGACGACTATCCCCGGCAGCTGTCCGGCGGACAGAAGCAGCGGGTGGCCATCGTCCGTGCGATGTGTATGCACCCGGAAATCCTGCTGCTGGACGAGATCACCGCTGCTCTTGACCCGGAAATGGTGCGGGAAGTGCTGGATGTGGTTCTGTCTCTGGCAAAGGCGGGCAGCACCATGGTCATTGTCACCCATGAGATGAACTTCGCCCGCGCCATTGCCGACCGTATCCTGTTCATCGAAAACGGCGCGGTGGTGGAGCAGTCCGACGACCCGAAGGCCTTTTTTGCAAGCCCTGCTACCGACCGGGCAAAGGCGTTTCTCAAATCCTTCGATTACGAATAACGGAGAATCAGGATGTTGAATCCATTTTCCAGAACCGAGCTGCTGGGCAGGGACGCCATGGAGCGCCTTGCCGCGTCCCGGGTGGCGGATATCTACAAGACCCGGGTTGATCCTCCGGCGCGGGTCATGCGCCGGGAGCTGAAAAAGCGGGGCATCCGGAAATTGAAGGCCGTCTATTCCAAGGAGCAGCCTCTTCGCCCTATTGAGGACATGGCCATCAGCTGCCGGGCGCACTGTATCTGTCCTCCCGGCACCAAGCGCCACTGCACCAACCGCCGTGACCGTCATAAGCAGAAGAACGCCGCCGCACGGTTCCCTTCCCGGAACGTGTGGCGGCGTTGTACGATTTGGGATGGACGCTTTTACTCACACTCTTGCCTGCGCCAGACAAATGCTTTTCAGCTCCCTTACAGCCGCGGCGGCGGGGTGCTGGGTGGATTCCACCATGCAGACCTTTCGCAGCGGGACGGTTTCCGTCAGGTCGATGCGGTATATGGAATGCCCCCAGTCCTCCTCCGACGGGAAGGACGCCGGAACAAAGCCGATCCCCAGATTTGCTTTCACCATGGGGAGAATCTGATCTGCCGTGGCCGCTTCGATGTCCGGCTCAAAGGGGACGTGATGCTCCCCGAAAAACTGCCGGTAGAGCCGGTAGGCGCTGCCATCCGCCCCCAAAGAGATCATGGGATACTCCGCCAGCGCTTCCAGCGTGACCGGGGAACCTGTCAGACTGCGGTAAGCGCTGCCGCATACGGCAATCTCCTGCACATCGGTCAGGGGCGTGCTTCGCAGCTTGTCCGTCATGTCAATGGGTGACGTGACGAAGGCAAGGTCTGCAAGGCCGTTTTTCAGCTCGTCGATGGCGGCCGGGGTAGAGCCGTTGAACAGCCTGATGTGGACGCCGGGGTAGCGCCCCCGGAACCGGGACAGCACCGGAAGCAGGAAGACGTGCAGCGCGATCTCCGTTGCCGCAATCCGCAGAATGCCGCCGTCCAGCCCGCCGCCCCGGAGCAGCGCTTCCTCCCCCGCCTGAAGCTGCTCAAAGGCCGCGCTGACGTGGCGGTACAGGGTCTCCCCCTCGGCGGTCAGCTCCACATGGCGGTTGTTCCGAAGAAACAATGTGCAGCCCAGCTCCCGCTCCAGATTCTTGATGATCCGGGTGATGTTGGGTTGGCTGTTTCCCAGCGCGTTTGCTGCCTGCGTAAAGCTTCGGGTTTTGGCGGTATAGTAGAAAACGCGATAGGCTTCGTAGCTGATATTCATAGATTTCTCCATATCAATTTGATATTACGCCATAATAAATATATATTTTACATATCGTTCCATTTGGATTATAATGTGCCTTTGGTTAGAAGTCAATCAGAAATTGGAGGTTTATCGTGGAATTGCGGATGATGCTGAGCATGTGTACCGCTCATGGCAATGCCGTCTGATTCCACGGGAAGGAAGGTCATCATGAATAAGGATCTAACGGTTGGGAATCCGTCAACGGTTCTCTGGAAATTCTGCCTGCCCCTGTTCGGCAGTATTGTGTTCCAGCAGCTTTACAACATCGCCGACAGCTGGGTCGCGGGTAAATTTATCGGCCAGAACGCCCTCGCCGCCGTGGGCAACAGCTATGAGATCACCCTGATCTTCATTGCCTTCGCCTTCGGCTGCAACATCGGGTGCTCCGTGCTGGTGTCCCAGCTTTTCGGTGCGAGGGAATACGGCGACGTAAAGACCGCCGTATCCACCGCCGCGCTGTCCAGCAGTCTGGTGTGCCTGCTGCTGATGCTGGTGGGCATCCTCGGCTGCGACGGTCTGCTGACGCTGATCAACACCCCTGAGGAGGTGTTCGCCGACTCGGCGCTGTATCTGGACATTTACGTCTGGGGTCTGCCCTTCGTATTCTTCTATAACATTGCCACGGGCGTTTTCTCCGCCCTTGGCGACAGCAAGACGCCCTTTATCTTTCTGGCGGTGTCTTCCTTGAGCAACATTGCCGTGGATATTCTGTTCGTTACGGCCTTCAAGATGGGCGTGGCGGGCGTGGCGTGGGCAACGTTCCTGTGTCAGGGTATCAGCTGCGTGCTGGCGGTGGCCGTGGTCATTCGCCGCTTGAAGCAGCTTCCCAGCCAGGGGAAGACTGTGCTGTTTTCCGGCGATCTGCTGGGACGGTTCGTGGTCATCGCCATCCCCAGCGTTTTGCAGCAGAGCTTCATCTCCGTGGGCAATATCCTGATTCAGAGCGTCATCAACCGCTTCGGCACGGACATTATGGCGGGCTATTCCGCTTCGGTGAAGCTGAACAATCTGGTCATCACTTCGTTTACCACCATCGGTAACGGCATTTCCAATTATGCCGCCCAGAATCTGGGTGCGGGCAAGCTGACACGAATTCAGGAAGGCTTCCGGGCGGCGCTGAAAATGGTGTGGCTGATCTGCCTGCCGCTGGTGGCGCTGTACTGCACCTGCGGCCGGGCGCTGATGAACTTCTTTATGGAAGACGCCACGGAGGCCGCGCTGGGCAGCGGAATGCGGTTTTTGTGGATTTTGTCCCCCTTCTACTTTGTGGTCTCCGCCAAGCTGGTGGCGGACGGCATTCTCCGGGGAACGGGGAAAATGCGCCAGTTCATGGCAGCGACCTTTACCGACCTGATCGTGCGGGTGGTGCTGGCCTTCGTCCTGTCGGGGACGGCGCTGGCCTCCACAGGCATCTGGTGCGCATGGCCCATCGGCTGGACGGTGGCGACGGTCATTTCCATTCTGTTCTACAGGAAAGGCGAGTGGAATACCGTGCCGGAGGAGGTCCGCGAGGCGCTGGCAGCGGAGAGTGCTTCCGTGTAACGGCAATATCCGAAAAGAATTTGCAAGGTATTTGACAATTCGTTCCCGATGGGGTACAATGTTTTCACGACCGGGTCGGACAGCCGCGGACGCATGCCGAAAGGCAGCGGATGAGGAAAGTCCGGGCTCCACAGGGCAAGGATAACGGGTAACGCCCGCCGAGAGTGATCTCAGGACAAGTGCAACAGAGAGATACCGCGTTCCGCGTCCTCAGGGTGCAGAACGTAAGGGTGAAAAGGTGGGGTAAGAGCCCACCCGGCCTGTGGAAACACAGGTTTTACGATGTAAACTCTATCCGGAGCAACGCCGTGGAGGAACACATGGTCTGCCCGACCGTTCCGAGGAGGCGGCTTGATCCCGGGAGCAACCCCGGGACTAGATAGATGGCTGTCAAGACAGAACCCGGCTTATAGACCCGCGTCGCCAAAACCGGCCCAGCTGCTAAGCAGCTGGGCCGGTTTTTTGTCATTTTTCCGTTTTGTCCGCGTCGGTGTCCTTCTTCTTGGGAAGGGTGTCCCAGTTGGCGCGGGCGGTGCGCTTTGCCATTGCCAGAAGCTCCTGCGCCAGAGCGTCGGTGAGCTGCCCCGGCAGCAGGCGCCAGCGCCAGTTGAAGCCGACGGTGCCGGGCTGGTTCATCCGGGCTTCGTTGCCCAGTCCCAGATGATCCTGAATGGGGACGATGCAGTCCTTCGCCACCGCAGTCATGGCCAGATTGATGAGAACCTTGTACATCCGGTCATCCGGGGTGTAGTAATCGCTCAGGTAGTTCCGAACCTGCGTCTTTGCTTCGATGCTGAGGCCCGCGTACCAACCGGCCAGCGTCTCGTTGTCGTGGGTGCCGGTGTAGACCACACAGTTGGAATTGTAATTGTGGGGCCAGTAGTCGTTCGCGCCGCCTACATCCGCCGGGTCAACGGCGAATTGCAGCACCTTCATATTGGGATAACCGCTGTCCCGCACCAGAGCGCGGACGCCGTCGGTCATGAGTCCCAGATCTTCGGCGATAACGCTGACATTCCCCAAGTGACGGCGGATGGAGTTGAACAGCTCCATGCCGGGACCCTTCTCCCAATGCCCGCCTCTGGCGGTTTTTGCGTCTGCGGGGATGGAGAAATATTCGTCAAAGCCCCGGAAGTGGTCAATGCGCACCACGTCGTAGAGCTTGAAGCTGTACCACATCCGGCTGACCCACCATGCGTAGTCCGTGGCGCGGTGGAAATTCCAGTTGTACAGGGGATTCCCCCAGGCCTGACCGTCCTCGGCAAAGGCGTCCGGCGGGCAGCCCGCAATGGCGGTGGGGGCATTGTGCGCGTCCAGCTGGAACAGCTCCGGGTGTGCCCAGACGTCCGCGCCGTCGGGGGAAACATAGATGGGAATGTCCCCCACGATCTGGATATGCTTGCCGTTGGCGTAGGCCTTCAGGCGGCTCCACTGCTGGTTGAATTTGAACTGCATGTACTTCTGGAACTCTATGTCGAAGTACAGCTCCCGGTTGTAATGCTCCAGAGCAAAGCCCCAGTGCATCCGGATATCCTCCGGCCAGGCGCGGAAGGGCTGGTCGTGGAAGAAGGTTTTCAGCGCCATGAACAGGGCATAGTCGTTCAGCCACCAGCCGTTGTCCCGGATGAAGTTCTGATAGTCCGGGTTTGCGCTTATGCCGCTGCGCTCGTAGGCCTTGTGCAGCAGGGCAAAGCGGTGCTCGTGGAGCTTGTCAAAGTCCACCTTGGCGGGGTTGTCGCCGAAGCTCACGCCATCGCATTCCTCCCGGGTCAGCACCCCCTCCTCCACCAGCGCGTCCAGGCTGATGAGGTAGGGATTCCCGGCGAAGGCGGAATAGGCCTGATAGGGGGAATCGTCGGAGCTGCCGTAGCTGGTAGCCCCCAGAGGCAGAATCTGCCAGTAGCGCTGACCGGCCTTTTGCAGCCAGTCCACGAAATCATAGGCCGCCTGATCAAAACAGCCGATGCCGTATTTGGACGGCAAGCTGGTAACGGGCAGCAGTACACCTGCGTATCTTTTCATTTCCTTTGGCTCCTTGCTTCAATATGTCCCTGAAAACCCGCCGACCCTTCGGAGGAAGCCCCGGAAAATCAACGTTTTCGCTGAAATTATAATCCCTGTCCTGTGGAAAATCAACAATTTTTTGCAGGAAATTTTCTTTTTTCAAAAAGCGGCGGGGAGCATTGCATTCATCCCCAGGATGTGCTACAATGGCTCCGCTTTTCCCCCCAAAAAAACGGTTTGGGGAAACACTGTGATGAACGCCTGGCCCAAAAGGAGAATTCCATGAAATCCAAAATCGCCCCCGGCACGTCGGAGCGGCTTCCCTGGCAGATTCTGCTGTTCAGTCTGCCGCTGATGGCCTCCAACGTGCTTCAGGTTCTGTTTAATATGGCGGATATCGCCGTCATCGGCCGGTTTGCCGGCTCGCTGTCCATGGCGGCCGTCGGCTCCACCGCCACCGCCGTAACGCTGTTTACCGGTATTCTCATCGGTGTCGGCGGCGGCATCAACGCCCTCGTCGCCCGGTATTACGGCGCCAGAGATCGACAGGAGCTGCAAAGGACTGTCCATTCCTCGGCCATCATCTGTCTGATCTGCGGCATTCTGCTGCTGATTTTCGGCTTCTTCGGCTCCCGGCCGCTGCTGCGGCTGCTGAACACCAAGCCGGAGCTGCTGGACAAGGCCACGCTTTACATGCAGATCTATTTCTGCGGTATGCCCGCCCTCGCCCTGTATAACTTCGGAAACGCCGTGTACAGCGCCATCGGCAACACCAAAAAGCCGCTGTACTACCTTCTGTTTTCCGGCATCGTCAATGTGGTGCTGAATCTGGTGTTTGTCATTGTGTGCGATCTGGACGTGGCCGGCGTGGCCCTCGCCAGCATTATTTCCCAGTACCTCTCCGCCATTTTCCTCACGGCCGCGCTGTTCCGGAGCCGGGAAGCCTACGGTCTTTCCCCAAAGCTATTACGCCTGCACCGGAAAAATTGCCGGGAGATTCTGACGCTGGGCATTCCCGCAGGCCTGCAAAACGCCATTTTCTACATTGCCAATATGTTCATTCAGGCGGGCGTCAACAGCTTTGACACCGTTATGGTGGCAGGCAATTCCGCCGCCGCCAATGCCGACGGCCTGGTTTACGACGTCATGGCAGCCTTCTACACCGCGTGCAGCAGCTTCATCGGCCTGAACTACGGCGCCGGACGGCGCCGGGAGATCCGGCGCAGCTACCTGATCTGCCTGGGGTATTCCTTCGGCGCGGGCGCCATTCTGGGCTTCTCTCTGGTGGCCTTCGGCCCCGCGTTCCTGACGCTGTTCACCACCGACGCCGCCGTCATCGAGGCGGGCATGAAGCGGCTGACCATCATGGGCTTCTCCTACTGCGTCTCCGCCTTCATGGACAACGCCATCGCCGCCTGCCGGGGGCTGGGAAAGAGTCTTGTGCCCATGATTATCGTCATTTCCGGCTCCTGCATTTTCCGGATCATCTGGGTTCTGACCATATTCGCCTGGTTCAAGACCATCCCGTCGCTGTATCTCGTTTACATTTTCTCCTGGTCGATCACCGCCGCCTTTGAAAACTGGTACTTTTTCCGCTGCTACCGGAAGCTGCCGGCCTAGCACTGGGGAGACGTAAAAAGATTTTCCATCCAATCATGTACACAAGAAGCCGGGAACAGGGTTTTGCCTGTTCCCGGCCACTTTTATTTCAGCAATTTCTCAACCGACGAAACCAGTTCCGCCGCGGTCTCCCGCTTGACGGTGACGGTGGACACGCCGTCCAGTGTCACCAGACAGGAGGTGGAATTGTAGGCGTAGAAGCACAGGGTCACCTCGGAGAAGTTCTCCCGGTCTCTCAGGATACGGAAGGTGATCTCCGGCTCTCCCTCCGGGGTGATGCCGGTGGCATAGCCGCTGGAGGTCATGCCCGACAGGCTGTTCAGGACGGAAGCGAACTTCACTTCCTGCCCATCCAGCTTCCAGACCGTTTCCTCCGTGACGGTGCCTTTATCATCCGTCTTCTCTTCGGTGGTTCTCGTCAGCACGGATTCCTCACCGTCCACCGTGACGGCGACGCTCTGCACCGTATCCCAGTCCATCAGAATCACGTCGTCGGGCTGTAAATCGGCGTAGGTGGTGTAGCGCAGGGTATCGCTGAGAGCGGCGTCCCGCTGGTAGATCATCTTGGAATCGCTCAGGCGCACGTAGCACTCGCCGCCCTCCGAGGCGCTGATCTCCAGCGTATAAGCTGCCTTGCCCCCGTCCAAAACCGTCGCCGTCACCGCCGGGGCATCCAGACCGTACAGGGACAGGTCGGATGCGTTGTAGTCCACGCACTCGCTCAGGTTCAGGTTCGTCACCATATCGAGAAGCGTCTGGGTCAGGTCGTTATCCAGCGCCTTACCATCCATGAACCAGACGTAATCGTCGGAATAGGCAAGACCGCTGTTCTCCTGACGGGTAATTTCATAACCGCCGTCCGGAAGCTCCACTTTTATGCCGGTAAGCTGGGCGACTTCCGGCAGGGTCTGGTGCTTCAGGACATCATACAGGCCATATTGGAAATTTTCGATAATGTCTTTGTCCACCAGATAGACGTTTCCATCGCCGTTGGAGAAGTACCGCTGGCCGCCCACGGCGGTTTCCAGCCCAATGGAAAGGGTGTGGCGCTGGCCATCCTCCACCGTGATGACGCACACAGGGATCTCCAGACCGTACTGGTCTAAATTCTCCGGGTTTTCAATGGTTTTGGTGGATTCCACATCCGTGAGGACCTCCAGCATCTTGTCAAGACAGGTTTCGTCCACAGGGAACGCCGCGTCCTGATCGCACACCCAGCCGTCTTCCCCGGCGGTGAAGGAGACCTTTTCGCTGTAGTCCCAGCCGAGGTTCGTCACGTTTTCCGGGTCGAGAGAAAACACTGTCTGCGTTTCGTCCTCCTGATCGGCGGCATTTTTGCTGATGGTTCCCACTATTGCGGTCGCGCCCACCAGCACCGCCAGAACCAGCAGCAGAAGCAGCAGCTTTTTTCCGTTTTTCATCTGCGCTTCCTCCTTATCCAGATGACAATGCCCAGCGTGATGACTGCCGCAGGAATCACACCCACCACCGCAACGGTGAGGGCAGATACCGCCGCGCTGTCCATGGTCAGCGTGTCACTGCTCAGGGATTTTGCGTGGATGGACAGACTGCTCTGCTCCGCCTGACACAGGTATCCCAGCGCATTCAGGAAGAAGTCCTGATTGCCGCCGGAGACCTGCGTGTTGGTCTGGTCGTCCACCAGCGCCGCGGAGGATACCCACACAATGTCGCTGGTAATGCCGTCGTCCACGGTGTCGCTGATGGCGACCGCCAGAGCGAAGGGGCCGTTCACGTCCCCCTCCTCCTTCTCGTAGGTGGTCAGGTCATACCCCGCCGCCTTGGCAAAGGCGGAAGAGGACGTGGTCAGCAGTTTGGTAACGGACAGCGTGTCCCGCAGGTCATCCGCCACCGTCAGGCCCTGAGAAATGGGCAGCAGCACACGGTAGCCGCCGTCGGTCAGGGGCGTGGTGATGGCGTGGGACGCAATGTCCGGCAGCAGGAAATAGGGCGTGCCCCAGACATAATGGCTCTGGTCGCTCTCCACCACGATGCCGTCCACGGTGGTAACGCCGTAATCCGCCATCAGCGCTTCCAGATTGGTAAGCTCTCCGTTCTTCGGCGGGTCGGTGATGAGAAACAGGTTGCCGCCGTTGCCCAGATATTCCTGCAGCTTGCTCTGCTCGTCTAAGGAAATGTCGCTCTGGGGGGCGTTGATGAGAATGCAGTCCGCGTCTGCGGGGACGGATTCCAGCGTCAGCAGGGACAGCTCTGCCGTCTCAATATTCTGCTGCTTTACGGCCGAGGTAAAGCTGTCGCTCAGGCTGCTCTCCCCGTGGCCGGTGAGCAGGTACACCTTCGGGAGGTTCTCGCTCACCACGTAGTCGATGGCGCTGGTCAGCTCGCTTTCTCCGCAGAAGCTCCAGTTTTCCGTACCGTAGTAGTAATAGCTGGTGTAGTCCATCACGAAAATGTCGTTATAGTCCACGTACCGGTACCGCTCCCCGGCCTCCACGATCAGGCTGTTTTCCGTGAAGCTGTCGGTATACTGCTGGGTGAAGGTGGGGAACACGTCCGGGTCCTTCTTCACCACGCGGATCTTGTCGCTGAGGGACTGGTAGCGGCTCAGCAGGGATTCCAGGTAGCTTTCCTCCTGCCCGCTGCGGACGATCCAGTAAATCGTCACCTCGTCCGTCAGGCTGCCCACCAGCTTCTCCGTCTGCTCCGACAGGGTGAACAGCTGATTGGCCGTGGTGTCGAATTTTGTCACACTTGCCGGGAGGGCGGCGGCGAACACATTGACCATCACGGCGATGGCCAGCACAATGGCCGCCGCGGCCACGCTGTAGCCGCCGGCCCGGAACGACCGGGTGGAGAAGGAATCCGCCACCCGCTTCCAGCTGAAATTGGGCTTTTTCATTCACTCCACCTCCGCTTCTCCAGAGACTGCACGCTCAAAAACAGGAAAAATCCCGTCACCGACAGGTAATACACAATGGCAGTCACGTCGAACACGCCGTTGACGATGGTATAGAACCGGGCAAACAGGCTCAGCTGGGAAATGATCTGAGGAAACAGCCCCTCAAACCGGCTGGAATCCCAGAGATACGCCCCGATGAGTCCCGCTTCCAGCCCCGCCGCCAGAAGCAGGGACACGAAGCCGTTTTTCGTCATCAGGTACACAATGCCGCAGACGATCAGCGCCGTCAGCGCCAGTGCCGCGAGGGACGAATAGGCCGTGGAGGACGCGAACCCCGCCAGATCGGACAGGAAATAGTTGACCAGCATCACCACGAAGCACAGCCCCGCCGCCACGGCCTGACTTTCCGTCACGGAGGAAATATACATGCCGATGGCCAGCAGCGCCATTCCTAAAAAGAAGAATCCCACAATAGCGCCGTAGGCCGCGGGCAGATACACATTGCCGTAGGCGGACAGCACCACCGGATACAGGCAGATGACCGCCATAGGTACGGCAAGCACCACCAGCATGGCGGCGAATTTGCCCAGCACCACCTGCGTCATGGTCAGGGGCAGGGAATAGAGCAGCTGGTCGGTTTTCTGCCGCCGCTCCTCCGCCAGCACCCGCATGGTCAGGATGGGAACAATGATCAGGAACACGAAGCTCATGCTCCCAAGCACGTATTCAAAATGCACGGAGGCGGACTGCAAATTGTAGACCATGGTATAAATGCCCGTGAACAGCAGCAGAAACGCGCTGAACACGTACCCCGTCACCCCCGTAAAATAGGACGAAAGCTCGTGCCGGAATACTGCTCTCATTTGGTTTCCTCCCCCTTCCCGGAATCGGTCAGCTCCATGAAAATGTCCTCAAGGCTCGCCTTCCCGGCGGTCATGCGCAGGATGGCCTTGCCCGCCTTGCTGAATGCGAAGAAAATCTCCCGGCAAACTTCATTTTCCGCCGGAACGTCCAGCTCCAGCGTCACGTCGCAGGCACCGTCCTGCCGGGCTTTTACCGTCCGGCTTACGATGTGGGAAACGCCGGAGAGAATGCCGGGGATTTCTTTCTCCGCCGCCTCCACGGTCAGCTCCACGGTGCTCTTTCCCGCGAACAACCGTTCCAGATTTTCCGGAGTGTCGCAGGCCACCAGCTTCCCTTTGGACAGGATCAAAATGGTGGTGCAGACCTGCTGCACCTCCGACAGAATGTGACTGGAAAGAATGACGGTGTGCTCCTTCCCCAGCTGGCGGATCAGCTCCCGTATCTCCGTGATCTGCCGGGGGTCAAGCCCCACGGTAGGCTCGTCCAGAATGATGACCTCCGGGTCGCCCAGCACCGCCTGCGCAATGCCCACCCGCTGGCGGTAGCCTTTGGACAGATTCTTCATCAGCCGGTCGGCAACATCCAGTGTGCCGGTGACGGTCATGACCCTGTTCAGCTCTGCGGGAACGCTTTTTTCCGGGATGCCCTTTGCCCGCGCCACGAAGCGCAGATATTCCTTCGGCGTCCTGTCCAGATACAGCGGCGGCTGCTCGGGCAGATACCCGATGAGCCGTTTGGCCTGGGCGGCGTCCTGAAAAATGTCATAGCCGCCGATGACCACCTCGCCGGAGGTCGCGGCAAGACAGCCCGTCATAATGTTCATGGTCGTGGATTTTCCGGCGCCGTTCGGCCCAAGAAAGCCGTAGATCTGCCCCTTCTCCACGGTGAAGGACAGGTCGGACACGGCAGTATGACTGCCGTAGCGCTTGGTCAGATGCTTTACTTCAATCAACGCAGTTCCTCCTTCTATTGATGAGCTTCATCCGGTGGGCACTGCCCATACTCACACCCGATTATAGTACCGGAAGCTGAAAGGACTCTTAAAAAATTGTTACGCGTCTGTGAATAAACGAAGCCGGGACGGCGGTGCCGTCCCGGATATTTATGCCGTGGGCAGCTGGACAAAGAAGGTATTGACCCCGTCCGCGCTTTCCGCCCAGATTTTGCCGCCGTGTTTGGAGACAATGCTGTCCGCGATGGACAGACCCAGACCATAGCTGTGGTTCATGCTTCTGGCCTTGTCCATGCGGTAAAACCGCTTGAAAATGTTCTTCAAATCCTCCTTGGATATGGCGTCCCCGGCGCTTGCCACGGAAAGCAGGCAGTGGCTCCCCTGCCGCCGCAGGATAACCCGCACCGTGGAATCGGCGGAAGCGTACTTGGACGCATTGTCCAGCAGGATGTCCGCCACCTGCTTCAGGTGCTGCTGGCTGCCCTTGACAAAGAGGTTTTCCTCCACATTGCTTTCCAGCGTCAGCCCCTTCTCAAAATACACCGGCTCGAAAGGCAGCAGGGCGTCGCTCACCAGCTCGCTGAAATTCAGGCGGAAAAAAACCATGTTCTGCCCGCCGTTGTCCACCCGCGCCAGCTCCAGCAGACTTTCCACCAGTCCCCGCATCTGGTGGGACATGGTCATGATGCTGTCCACGAACCGGCTGCGCGCCTGTTCGTCATACTCCGGCTCCTGCAAAAGCTCCGCGTTGGTCAGAATCACCGTCAGGGGCGTTTTCAGCTCGTGGGAAGCATCCGCCACGAACTGGCGCTGCTGGTTCCACGCCGTCTCCACCGGCTTCACCGCCCACCTTGCCAGCAGAAAGGACAGCCCCAGGAACACGGCAAAGCCCAGCACGCCGATGAGGATACAGGTATCCGTCAGACTGCGCATGGTGGCAAGCTCGCTGGACATATCCACAAAGACGATGGTCTGGCCGAAGGGCGTGGTGCGTTTCTGAAAGCGCAGGCTGTAGTCCTTCAGGATACCGGTGTCCTCGCCGGAATTCAACGCCAGGGTGATGATCTGCTGAATGGCCTCCGTGTCCGTCAGGTCATAATAGCCGCCAAAGCTGGCGGACAGCTCGCCCAGGGTATTGACGCTTACATAGAAATAAGGGAGTTGCGCCTGCCTGGGAAATTTCCCCGGGCGGCTGGGATAGGCGCGATCCTCCATGACGCTCTGCATCACCCGGATGCTCTGCTGTTCCAGATCGTCCCGGGTAAAGTGAAGCAGCATACCGAGAATCGCCAGCATCATAACGGTGACGATGGCCATATTGATGCAGATGAATTTGACTCTCAGTCGGCGAATCATCCTTCCGCCACCTCCAGACGATACCCCAGACGCCGGACGGCCTCAATGCGCACATTGGAATTGATGGCGCTGAGCTTCTTTCTCAAGAAGCCCACATAGACCTCCACGTGGTTTTCCACTGCATTGGAGTCGTAGCCCCACACCCGGGCAAGGATCATTTCCTTCGACAGTATCCGATCCTGCGCCTGAAGCAGAAACCGCATCACGTCAAACTCCCGGGCGGACAGCCGCACGCTTTTCCCGCCGCAGACCAGTGTACAGGTGTCTAAGTCAAGGGAAGTATTGCCGAACACCAACTCGTCCACCTGCTTGCCCTGACGGCGCAGAAGGGCGTTGATGCAGGCCAGTAGCTCCCGGGTGTCGAAGGGCTTGGTCAGATAATAGTCCGCGCCGGAATTCAGGCCGTAGATCCGGTCTTCCACGGCGGACTTTGCCGTCAGCATGAGGATGGACGTGGTGCAGCGCTTGGCGCGCACCTCCCGGGCGACCTGATAGCCGTCCATTTTGGGCATCATCACATCCAGGATCAGCAGATCGTAAATCCCCAGCTCGGCATATTCCGCGCCGGTCTCGCCGTCGTAGGCCACCTCTACCTCGAAGCCCTTGCCCTCCAGAAGGGTCTTGATGGAATCGGCCAGCAGCTTTTCGTCTTCGATTACCAGAATTTTCACATTGCATGCCTCCATAAATTTCGTTTTCATTATAATACCAGATAATCCTGAATTGGAACTGAAATCCTGTTTGTTAACAGTTCTTTTACAACCTCCCACCGATTTTTTCAGATTCTATTCAGGATCAAGTGCTATTCTGTGGGCAATGAAACATGAAAGGAAGCAAACCATTATGGATGAACAATTCTACGATTCCAGCAACTCTTACGAAAATCCTTCTCAGGAGATCCCCGTCTACACGCCTCCCACGCCGAAGAAGCGGGAGAAGAACAACCGCCTAGGCTTTCGCATCTGCGCGCTGGCGCTGGTGTTCGCCCTGCTGGGCGGCGCTCTGGGCGCGGGCGGCGTCATCTGGTATGAAAGCAGCCGCGGCCAGACCGGCACGGTAAGCAAGAACGAAACCGCCATGCTTCAGGGCATCCGGGAAAAGAGCGTCCTGAACACCGTCACCGTGGACTCCGGCAAGGAAATGACCGCCGCAGAGGTTTACGCCGCCAACGTCAATTCCACCGTCGGCATCACCACCTCCATCACCACCAACTACTGGGGCTTCCAGACCACCTCCGCAGCGGCCGGTTCCGGCTTCATCCTCACCGAGGACGGCTATATCCTGACCAACTATCACGTGGTGGAAAACTCCAACAGCATCACCGTAGCCATGTACAATGGCGACACCTATGACGCGACCCTCATCGGCTACGACGAAAGCAACGACGTGGCCGTCCTGAAGGTGGACGCCGAGGGACTGTCCCCGGTGGTTCTGGGCGACTCCGACAACCTGAACGTGGGCGACAGCGTGGTCGCCATCGGCAACCCTCTGGGCGAGCTGACCTTCTCCCTCACCGCGGGTCTCGTCAGCGCCAAGGACCGGGAGGTCACCCTCTCCAATTCCCTGACCATGGACCTCATTCAGACGGACTGCGCCATCAACTCCGGCAACTCCGGCGGCGCACTGTTTAACCTCTACGGTGAGGTCATCGGCATCACCAACGCCAAGTATTCCAGCTCCTCTTCTTCCTCCACCGCGTCCATCGACAACATCGGCTTCGCCATCCCCATCAACCACGTTCTTTCCATCGTCAAGAGCATCATTGAAAAGGGCTACATCTCCAAGCCCTATGTGGGCGTCAGCGTTTCCGACGTGAACCAGCAGACCCAGCTCTACGGCATCCCCGCCGGCGCGGCCGTCCAGGCCGTTTCCGATGATTCCCCCGCCGCCAAGGCCGGGCTTCAGGCGGGCGACGTCATCACCAGCGTCAACGGCACGGAGATCACCGGCAGCAGCGACCTCGTCAGTCTGGTAAGCGAAGCCGCCATCGGCGACATGCTGACCATGACCGTCTACCGTCAGGGTTCGACCATGGAACTGACCGTCACCGTAGGTGAACAAGTCCAGTCGGCGCTGGCCAACGAGCAGACCCAGCAGGCCGCGTCCGACAGCCAGAGCGGCGGCTGGAACGGCTACCCCTTCGGAGGAAGACGGTAAAGCGGTTGCTTTCAAACGGCATACAAAAAGTCTCTGCCTGACGATGTCGGGCAGAGACTTTTCGTTCTGCAATTATTTCCAGTGATTCAATGTAGGAACCAGCGCTTCCATATGGGCGCGAACCTGCTGCTCCGGCCAGCTTTCGCTTGCCATGTGCTTTGCGCAGAAATCGATCAGCTGTTCCTTGCTGGAATAGGTAAATTCCCCGTCCGCGTAGCACCACTTGCAGTATTCCTCGTTGAAAGAGCCGTCGGTTTCCCGGCTGAGGGTGGAATCCGCCAGCGGCATTCCGCAGCACTGGCAGATCAGCTGTCTGGGAGAACCCAGCAGCGTGTTGATGGAAACGTCGTAGAATTTGGACAGCAGCTTCAACGTTTCCACATTCGGCGTCGTTTCCCCGTTTTCCCAGCGGGACACTGCCTGCCGCGTGACGAAAACCTTTTCCGCCAGCTCGTCCTGAGACAGTCCCTTTTTTGCTCTTAAGTTATACAAAATATCCTTTGTATCCATGAAAAGCACCTCCTTGGCATAACTGTACCACAGGATTCCCACGCTGGCAAGCAACCCGCTGTTGCTGTCTACAGATTTGCAATGACCAGTAGCGCCAGAAACGCGACTGCGGCTACCGTTCCTATGAGCGCCAGAATGTTCAGGATTTTGATGATCTTTTTGCCAAACAGGCGGTACAGCCCAGCAAACACGCCGATTCCGACCACGCCGCCCAATGTGTTCCCGATCAGGTCGGTGATATCGCTCCCGCCGATTGCGAGAACATACTGCATGACCTCGTAAAAAAGGCTTACGCAGAAAATCGGCAAAACTTTTTTCCAGAATCCCCCATCGGGCTTCAGCATGGAAACATAAATGCCGAAGGGCACAAAGGCGGCGACATTCAGCAGAATTTCGGACACGTCTACCCTGTCATTTACGATTCCCGAACCCGCAAAGGGGATAAGATTGACGCTTCTGTAGTTCATGTCCCGCAGGTTGGAAAAATCCATCTGAAGCTTGAACAGTATGATCCATGTCAGCGCCAGCAGATACACCATCAGCAAGACTTTCGTCAGTTTTCTATTTTGTTTCATGGTTGCTCCTATTCTTTTTCAGCAAAAATACCGATTGCACGTCCGGGTTGGATTCACGCAGTCTGCTACCCATTTGTCTGCTCCAGATAGATCAGCAGCACCGCGATATCCGCCGGGCTGACTCCCGAGATTCTGCCCGCCTGACCGATGGACACCGGACGTATGGCGGCGAGCTTTTCCCGCGCTTCCAGCCGCAGGCCGGGAATGGCGGCGTAGTCCAGATCATCCGGCAGCAGACGGGCTTCCTCCTTTTTGAATTCCTCCACCTGCTTTTCCTGCCGGGTCAGATAGCCCGCGTACTTGATCTGAATTTCCACCTCGTCGGTGACGGCGGGGCTCAGTTCCGGCCGTTCCGGATCAAAGGGAGCGATGTCGGCATAGCTCACCTGGGGGCGGCGCAGAAGGTCGGCCAAACGAGCGGAATTGGCCACGGGGGCAGTCCCCTTCCGTTCCAGCATGGCGTTCAGCTCCTCCGACGCGGGAATGCCGCTGCCCTCCAGCCGCTGCACCTCCCGGCGCACCTGCGCGTATTTTTCCTCCACCGCCTGTACCCGCTCCGGCGGGATCAGGCCGATCTCTCCGCCGATGCGGGTCAGACGCTGGTCGGCGTTGTCCTGACGGTGCAGCAGGCGGTATTCCGACCGGCTGGTCATAATGCGGTAGGGTTCCTCCGTCCCCTTGGTCACCAGATCGTCAATGAGGGTGCCGATGTAGCTGGTGTCCCGGGTGAGAATCAGAGGCTTTCTACCCTGAATTTTCAATGCGGCGTTGATGCCAGCCACCAGTCCCTGCGCGGCGGCTTCCTCGTAGCCGGAGGTGCCGTTGAACTGCCCCGCGCCGTACAGGCCAGAAACGAGCTTCGTTTCCAGCGTAGGCTTCAGCTGAGTGGGATCGACGCACTCGTATTCGATTGCGTAGGCAGGGCGCATCATTTCCGCATGTTCCAGCCCCGCCACGGTGCGCAGCATGGCAAGCTGCACATCCTCGGGAAGACTGGAAGAAAAGCCCTGAATGTACATTTCCTCGGTGTCCAGCCCGCAGGGTTCGATGAACAGCTGGTGCCGGGGCTTGTCGGCAAAGCGGACGATCTTCGTCTCGATGCTGGGGCAGTACCGGGGGCCGACGCCGGAGATGGTGCCGTCGTACATGGGACTGCGGTACAGGTTCTCCCGGATGATGCGGTGGGTCTCCTCGTTGGTATAGGTCAGGTAGCACACGGCGGAATTGTTGACCTTGTGGGTGGTGCGGAAGGAAAACGGCTCCGCCGTCTCGTCCCCCGGCTGCACCTCCATTTTGGAAAAATCGATGCTCCGCCGGTTGACCCGGGGGGGCGTGCCGGTTTTGAAGCGGCGAAGGTGCAGCCCGAGGGTGCGGAGATTGTCCGCCAGTCCCACGCTGGGGTGCATTCCGTCAGGCCCGGAGGGGATGACGCTCTGGCCGGTGATGACGGTGCTGTCTAAGTACGTTCCCGTGGCGATGACCACGGCTTTCGCGCCGTACTGCGCCCCCAGCTGAGTGCGCACGCCGGTGACGGTGCCGTCCGCAGTCAGAATTTCCACGATCTGCGCCTGCTTCAGCTCCAGATTCTCCTGCAATTCCAGAACGTGCTTCATATACTGCCGGTATTTTACCCGGTCGGCCTGAGCGCGGAGGGAATGGACGGCGGGGCCTTTGCCCCGGTTGAGCATCCGGTACTGGATGCAGGCATGGTCAGCCGCCGCGCCCATCTCGCCCCCCAGCGCGTCCAGCTCCCGCACAAGGTGCCCCTTTCCGGTGCCGCCGATGGCAGGGTTGCAGGGCATATTTCCCACGGCGTCCAGATTGATGGTAAAGAGAATGGTGTGATTGCCCAGCCGTGCGGCGGCAAGGGCGGCTTCGATTCCCGCGTGTCCCGCCCCGATCACGGCAACGTCACAGCTGCCCGCGTAATAGCTCATAATGGTTCCTCCTGTGGGAAGAAAGGGGTCACGCCTCTTCCTGTCCCTCTGTCTGCTTTTTCTCCTCCGGGGGGAGGGCAAAGGGTCTGCACACGATCTCACACCGGTTGATGGGGGTGCCGAGGGCGTGGAATTTTTCTTCGTACCCCGTCATGATGCCGACGATGCCGTCCTTGTGCAGATCATGGGTGACATTCTTCACTTCCAGACCGCAGGCGGCAAATTCTTCCAGACTGTAGGCAAACAGGGGGGCATTATCGGTTTTGAAGTGGATTTCCCCGCCCTCCCGGACGGTGCGACAGTATTTGTCCAGAAATGTCCGGTGGGTCAGACGGCGCTTGGCGTTCTTTTTCCTCGGCCATGGGTCGGGGAAGTTGATGAACAGGCGGTCGATCTCACCCGGAGCAAAAATTTCCTCCATTTTGGCCACGTCCATATCGATGAAGAATACATTCTTCAGCTCCATATCTCTGGCCTTCTCCATGGCCACCACCATGGCCTCCCGGCAGCGCTCCACGGCGATGAGCAGCACGTCGGGGTTGGCCTGAGCGGTCTCGGCAGTGAATTTTCCCTTTCCGCAGCCGACCTCCACCCACAGTGCCGTGCAGTCCGGCCTCAGGCTCCGCCAGTTGCCCCGGAGCGTCTCCGGCTGATCGATTCGGTAAGCGGCGCATTTTTCCATTCTGGGTTCCAGATTCCGCATTTTTCTCATTCTCATGGTGTCTTCCTCCAAGCTTCCGCATTTTGGTCTATTATAGCAGAGCGCGGGCTGTACGTCAAAGGAAATATCCGCTTTACATTTGAGAGACTATCCGATACAATAGCAGGCAAAGGAGGGATGCCTCATGCGGTTCTTTGACGACCCCGGCAAAGCCCTGCAGCAGATGGAAGACGAGCTTCTGGAAGAAGATTGGGACGAAGAAGATGTGGACGAGGATGGCGAGGACTTTCCCGTTCTCACCCGGCGTGACAGCCGCCCAACCAACTACGCCGTGGACTTTGACCGCACGGTCTACGACGACGAGGAAACCGACGACGCCTATTACGCGGAAGATTATATTGCCGACCGCAAAAGCCGGAAAAAGCAGCGGAAGAAAGGTTCCGGCGGTCTGGTGCTGCTGCTCCTTGGGGAACTGGCCGGTATCGCCGGCATCATCTGGTGGTGGATCAAATGGCTGAGCTGAAGACCGTAGGGCGCTTCGCCCCCACTCCTTCCGGGCGGATGCACCTGGGCAACGTCTTCGCGGCGCTGATCGCATGGCTGTCCGTGCGCTCTAAGGGCGGAGAAATGGTTCTCCGGATGGAGGATTTGGATACCCAGCGAACCAGTGAGGAATACGCGCAAATCCTCCGGGAAGACCTGCGCTGGCTGGGTCTGGACTACGACAGGGAGACGCCGCCCCAAAGCACGCGGAGTGCCGTCTACGACAGGTATTTTGACAAGCTCGCCCAGATGGGGCTGCTGTATCCCTGCTACTGTACCCGCAGTCAGCTTCACAGCGTCAACGCGCCGCACCTGTCCGACGGCACCTACGTCTACCCCGGCACCTGCCGGAATCTGACGGAAGCGCAGCGGGCAACATTTCACCGCGCCCCCGCGTGGCGGGTTCGGGTGCCGGACAGGGTCTGGACGGTGGAGGACCGGGTGCAGGGGCATTATGAATGCAACCTCGCCACCGACTGCGGAGACATGGTGGTGCGCCGGGCCGACGGGGTCTACGTCTACCAGCTCGCCGTCACCGTAGACGACGGGGAGGCCGGTGTCACCGAGGTGGTGCGGGGGATGGATTTATTAAGCTCCGCGCCCCGGCAGATGTACTTGCAGGAGCTGCTGGACTTTCCCCACCCGGCGTATGCCCACGTCCCCATGCTCCTTGCCCCGGACGGCCGCCGCCTGAGCAAGCGGGACAAAGATCTGGATTTAGGGCAGCTTCGCGCCCGCGTCACCCCGGAAAGGCTCATCGGCACGCTGGCTTTCAGCGCGGGGCTGATCGAGCGGAATGAACCCGTTTCCGCCCGGGAGCTTGCGGGGGAATTCCGCTGGGACAAGCTGCGCAGGGAAAGCATTTTCCTGAATTTCGAGCAACTTATCTAGTGTTCCCCACTCTTTTTTCACCAGAAAGCCGATTTTCTCGACACTATGCACAAAATGCTCCGCTTTCCCTTGCTTTACGGGGAATTACACGTTATAATGAACCCACCCCAATGAAGCAGGCGGCGCTGCCCGACTCCATAGTGCCGCCGAAAAACAAAAAAGGAGAATTTGAATGGCACGCAAACCTATTCTCGTCGTTATGGCCGCCGGTATGGGCAGCCGCTACGGCGGACTGAAGCAGATCGACCCTGTGGGAAGTCAGGGCGAAGCGATTCTGGACTATTCCCTTTATGACGCCCACAAAGCCGGTTTCGATACCGCCGTTATCATCATCAAGGAAGCCATCCGCAAGGACTTCATGGAGACCGTGGGCGAGCGGCTGAAAAAATGCCCCATGGAGATCCGTTACGCCTATCAGGAGCTGGACGATATCCCCGCCGGCTACACCGTCCCGGAGGGACGCACCAAGCCATGGGGCACCTGCCACGCGGTTCTGTGCGCCCGTGAGGCCATCGGCGACGCGCCCTTTGCGGTCATCAACGCCGACGACTATTACGGCACCTCCGCCTACCGGGTGATCTACGACGCCCTCTGCCACGCGCAGGATAAGGACACCTACGATTACTACATGGTGGGCTACGAGCTGGGCAAGACCGTGACGGATCACGGCAGCGTGGCGCGCGGCATCTGCGTCACCGACGGCAAGGGTCATCTCACCGGCATTGACGAGCGTACCCGTGTGGAAAAGTACCCCGGCGGCATTCACTTCACCGAGGACGGCGAACACTGGGTGGACGTCCCCGCCGACACCACCGTATCCATGAACCTGTGGGGCTACACCCCCGGCTTCCTGAAGGAGCTGGAAGCCCGCTTCCCGGCTTTTCTGGACAAGGCGCTGGTGGAGAACCCCATCAAGGGTGAATTCTTCCTGCCTCTGGCGGTGTCCCAGCTGATCGCGGAGAAGAAAGCCACGGTCACGGTGCTGACTTCCCCCGACAAATGGTACGGCGTGACCTACGCCGCCGACAAGCCTGCGGTGGTAGCCGCCCTGCGCCGGATGACCGACGAGAGCAAGTACCCCGATGGTCTTTGGAAATAACGCAATAAGCACGAAGCCCGCACACCGGTCAAGCGACCGATATGCGGGCTTTTTCAGCTGATCTCTATTTTCCGCCCATAAGAATCTTGGCAAGCTCGGAATTGGCGTCCAGAATGACGGTCTTTTCGTCGCCGTTCAGGCTGGCCTTCAGAGCGTCCAGCGCCAGAGAGAACTCGTAGAAGTCCTTCTTGTCCTGCGTGTCGTAAGCCTCCGCCAGCAGGCGCATGTACTCCTGCTCGCCCTCGGCCTCCAGCTTGGCGGCAGCAGCCTCGGCATCGGAGACGATGATGTTCACCTGCTTGTCCACGTCGTTGCGGATGATGGAAGCGTCATAGTTGCCGTCGGCGGTGTACTTCTCCGCCATCTGGTTCCGCTCGGAGATCATCCGGCCGTAAACTGCGTTCAGGTTGCTTTCCGGCAGGTCGAAGCGCTTGATCTTCACGTCCTCCACGTGGATGCCGTAGGACTTGGCCGCGGCGTCCACCTTGACGGTGATGTCGTCATAAATGGTGTTGCGCTCGGCGCCGTCGTTCATGTTGATGATGTCCGCCTGCGCCAGCGTTCCCATGTCGGTTTTCAGGGCGCTGTAGGTGATGGCGTCCAGCCGTTCCTCCGCCTTGGCCGTGGAGCCGAGGGTCTGGTAGAACAGCTTGGGGTCGGAAATTCTCCACAGAATGTAGCAGTCCACGGTCATGTTCTGCTTGTCGGAAGTCAGTACCTCAGAGGGCGGAATGTCATAGAGCTGGGTAGCGTCGGTGAAATATTTCACGCTGTCCACAAAGGGCAGCTTGAAGTGCAGCCCCGCTTCGCTGGTGGTGTCGATGATCTTGGAAAACCGTACCGTGCAGGCATACTCGTCCTCGGCCACGGTAAACATGGAGCCGGCAGCCAGTATCAACGCCAGCACCAGCAGCACGATCAAAATTCCCTTTTTCTTCATTTTGCGTTACCTCCTTCGGTTCCCGCCAGAGATTCCAGCGGCAGGAGCATCTGGACATCGCCGCCCTGACCGCCGGTGTTGATGTAGAGCTTCACACCGGGCAGCACCTGAGAAATGGCCTCGTAATACATTCTCGTGCGGGTAATGGCGGGGTTCTGGGCATACTCGGAATACATGGCCTCAAACATGGCCACCTTCTCAATGGCTTCGTTGATGCGCTTCTGTTTCAGGTATTCCGCGTTCTGGATCAGTTGGTCGGCCTGAGCCTGCGCCTGCGGCAGCTGGGCGTTCTGGTAGGCTTTGGCATCGTTGATGACCGTCTCCGCCTGCTGCTTGGCGGTCTCCACGGCCTTGAAGGCTTCTATGACCTCCTGGGTGGGCGGCTCGGCGTCCTGAATCTTTACGTCCACCAGCGTCAGGCCGATGTCATATTCCTTCAGGATCTCCGTGACCAGCTCCTTGACCTGCATCTGGATGCTCTCCTTGCCGTCGGTAAGAACGGCGTCCACGCTGGAGGAACCCACCACGTTGCGGATCTGGCTCTGGATCAGGTTGCGCAGGATCAGTTCCGGCTCATTGGAGGAATACAGGTACTGCACCGGGTCAGAAATTTTGTACTCCACGAAAAAGTCCACGTTGACGATGTTGTAGTCGCCGGTGATCATAGTGCTTTCGCTGTCGTTGACCTCGTAGCTGTTTCCGCTGCTGGAATAGCCCAGCTCGATCTTCTGATAGACATTCACGTCCACCTTCTCCACCTTCTGGATACCCAGTGGCAGCTTGAAGTGGACGCCCGCCTCGGTGACGTTCGTGACCTTGCCGAAGGTCGTGACCACCGCCTGCTGCTTGTCATCCACGGTGTAGAAGCAGGTAAGGGCGACGGCCAGCACCAGCAGCGCCGCTATAACGGCAATCACGGTGCGTCCGGCTCGCTTAAAGTCCGGCTTTTTCTTTGGCCTTGTATTCTGGCCGCCCGGCCAGCTGTAGGTTCCGTTTTCATCCATTGCTTTATTCTCCTTTTAAATTGATAGTTCCGACAGCATCTGCTCTGCCTGAGCTTTCAGCCGGCCGGCCAGCCAGGCGGTGAGCATCACCTTCAGCACCCTTTCCAGCTTCTCCCCCGCGCCGGGAATCGGCTCGCGGTAGCTGGCCGTCACCTCTTTCAGGGCAACGTCCCAGACATCCTTGTTCCCCAAGTCCTGCGCCCGGGCTGCCAGACGGACGAAGTAGAAATACAGAAGGGTGTCGTCGATCAGATCGTCGCTTTCGTCGGTCAGGTCGCCGTTGATGTAGGAGATCAGCTGGCAGCTCTGCTCCAGCGTCAGCGCACCCTTGAGCAAATTGATGTTCAGGATGCGGCAGACCTGCTCCATATCGTAGCGCTTTCCCCGGGGCGGCTGAAGAAAGCCCCGCTTGACCCAGTTCTGAACGGTGTAGGGTTCCAGTCCGGCGATGCCGGACACCTGACTGAGGGTCAGTCCGCCCGCCAGAAAAAGCGCCCTAAATACGCTGTCCACCCGGTCTGCGTCCTCCCGCTGCCCTAAAAGGGTCGTACCGGGAATTGTCCACTGCATGATGTTTTCCTCCTCTCTTCCGTTCTTTGATTGTATCACATGGTCATTTGATTGTCAATAGTGTTCTTTAGATTATTTTATGAAAACAATCTGTCTTTTCCGGGGAGAAAATTTCTCTTGACAACCGCCCTGAACCATGCTAGAATATCCGGGTGATAAAGAAGGCTGAACATCCGCCTCACCGTCAGCAGACGCGAAACGGTTCATATTCCACTTTTCCCGCGAGGGTCAGGTGGGGTTGGTGCGGGTGCTTTGGCATCCGCTTTTTTGTTGTTAATGGAGGTGCTTACCATCGCAAAATTAGATCATCAGCTCAACGAGGAAATCCGGGACAAGGAGATCCGGCTCATCGGCGCCGACGGCGCACAGCTGGGGATTATGTCCTCCGCTCAGGCCAATGCCATGGCAGAAGAACAGGGCATGGACTTAGTGAAGATCTCTCCCAACGCGACCCCTCCCGTCTGCAAGATCATGGACTATTCCAAATTCTGCTTCGATCAGAAGAAGCGGGAGAAGGAAGCCAAGAAGAACCAGCGGGTCGTGGAGATCAAGGAAATCCGCATGAGTCCCAGCATCGATACCAATGACTTCAACACCAAGGTCAAGGCCGCTCAGAAATTCCTGAACGACGGCAACCGCGTCAAGGTCAGCGTCCGCTTCCGCGGCCGCGAGATGGCGCACACCAACCTGGGCGAGAAGCTGCTGATGGACTTCGCCGCGAGCTGCTCTGAAATTGCCGGCATGGAGAAAAACCCCAAGCTGGAAGGCCGCTTTATGGCAATGTTCCTGACCCCCAAGAACAGCAAATAACGCAACCACGATATACTAGATTACGGAAGGAGAACCTACCTATGCCCAAGCTGAAAACCCACAGCGGTGCGAAGAAGAGATTCAACCTGACCAAGACCGGTAAGGTGAAGAGAGCCCGCGCCTACAAGAGCCACATTCTGACCAAGAAGACTACCAAGCGTACCCGCCATCTGCGTGCGACCGCTTATGCCGATATGACCAATGTGGACGCAATCAAGAAAATGATTCCCTACAAGTAAGGCAGAAGGAGGATACTGAGAAATGGCTAGAGTGAAAGGCGCGATGATGACGCGCAAGAGAAGAAACGCTACCCTGAAGCTGGCAAAGGGCTACTGGGGTTCCAAGTCCAAGCACTTCAAGATGGCCAAGCAGCAGGTCATGAAGTCCGGCAACTACGCTTTTGCTGGCCGCAAGCAGAAGAAGCGTGACTACCGCCGCCTGTGGATCACCCGTATCAGCGCTGCTGTCGCTCCCTACGGCATGAACTACTCCACCTTCATGAACGGTGTGAAGAAGGCCGGTATTGAGATGAACCGCAAGAGCCTGTCCGAGATGGCGATTCAGGACAACGCCGCGTTTGCCGCTGTTGTCGATAAGGCCAAGGCTGCTCTGAACTGAGTATAAAAGCCGCGAAAGCCCGCTTCTGAATGCGGCGGTGACTTAGGAAAACATTGAAGCAAGGAACGGTGTAGCTTAACAGCTATGCCGTTCTTTGCTCTTTTTTACTTGTGTTGCGGGCATTTTCGATTGCCCGTGTGAAGTCAAATGCACCAATGAAGTTATAGACGATGGTGATTTCCCGCGTTCTGGATTTCTTGTCAACATGGGAAACTTCGATCCTGTCAATGAAAGCACGGAGAACAGCCGCATCAAGCTCCTGCAAATCCGTGTACTTCTTCACGGCAGCGATAAAAGCCCTAACATTGGTTTTCTGCTGCTCCTGCTGCTTCAGGTCTTTGCGCAAGACTTCTGCCATTGATTTCAGGTTGCTTTGTTCCAACTCGTAGTCATGGGACATTTTGATAAACCGTTCGTCTGATAGCTTGCCGATCACGTTGTCCTCATACAGTCGGGATATAATGCGGTCAAGCTCGGCAATCCGCGTGTCTGCCTTTGCCAGCGTTTCGCGCTTCCGAACGAACTCTGCATCCCTGTCCCGCATATCGCTCTCGGCGGCATCCTGAATGAACTCCGCTTCATGCTCTGAAACATAGGAGATTGCTTCCCGCAGATTTCGCAGAACAATTTCATGCAGCACGACATTCTTGATAGAATGGGTCGTGCAGAGATCCTTGCCCTTACGGTAGGTGGAACAAATGAAGTATTTTTGGTTCTCTGCAAAGTTGGTAGCGCGGCATTGATACATTTTACCACCGCACTCTGCGCAATACAGAAGCCCGGAGAACATACCCATTTCACCCATCTTGGTAGGACGGCGACGCGCCTTGCGAATGTTCTGAACAATCAGAAACACGCTTTCCTCAATGATCGGCGGCTGGGTGTTCTCGAAGATCATCCAATTCTCAGGGTCATTCCAGATTTTTTTCTTGCTCTTGTAGGACTGTTTTGTAGTCTTGAAGTTTACGGTATGCCCCAGATAGTCTACGCGCTCCAAAATGCGGGAAACCGTTTCATTTGTCCATTTGTACGGGTCTGCTGTTGGCTTGTTGCTGGTCGGCAGACCTTTCGCATGGCAATAGGCGGTTGGGTTCAAGATTTGCTGCTGTTTGAGCCATTTAGCAATCTGCGTGGGGCCTTTGCCGGACGCACACAGGGAGAATATCTTCTGTACGACGGCTGCGGCTTCTTCATCGACGATCCATTTCTTCTTGTCCGCTGGGCTTTTCATATAGCCATAGGGCGGAATGGTCGTCAAATGCTCGCCAGACTTGCCTTTGCTCTGCCATGTAGCGCGAATCTTCTTAGAGGTATCGCGGGCATACATTTCGTTGAACACATTGCGGATCGCGGTAAACTCACTTTCGCCGCGTGTGCTGTCCACGCCGTCATTGACGGCAATGAAATGAACGCCAAACTCCGGGAAAACAACATCGGTATACATTCCCACTTGGAGATAATCGCGCCCGAAGCGGCTCATGTCCTTTACGATGACGCGCTTGATCCGCCCTGCCTTGATGTCGGCAAGCATACGCTGGAAGCCCGGACGGTTGAAAGCTGACGTTAGATAACGATACTTTTGAAAACACTGGAAAATCAAGGTTTTTCGAGCGACGGACAAGCAGGGTAGACTGACTGTTGAAGAAACAAACCTTTTGAGCATTTACAACGAGGGCGGCAAGCGGGCTTTGATTGAGAATGTCAACGCCGCGCTGCCCTACATGGACGCGGATATGCGGGAGCTTGCAAAGCGCACCCTTTCCAAAGTGGACGCTTTGACCGAAGCGGAATTTGCAGAGCTTCCCATTTACGCCGCTGATGAAGTATGAACGGGGTTAAGCGGCTGACGCCGCCCCAGAGCCGGAAAGTCAACGCCCTTGTGCGCCGGACGTGCTGCAATTATGATAACGGCAATCTTTAGCTTGCCTTTCCAACTTGTACCCGTCTTTTCTGCCTGGTACTCCGCATAGCTCTTTCCCTTGCTGCCCTTGCCGGGAACGACGACGGACAAGCCATTTTCCCGACACAGCTTGTCGCTCATGTTCCGTATGCCGTAATAGCTCCTTTTGTTGGAATTATATTTGCGGTGGTCTACGAAATTTACGGCGCAGAAAATAATGTGATTGTGGACGTGTCCTTTGTCAATGTGCGTCGTGAGTACATATTCATGCTGCCCCTTTGTTACCGCGTCGGCAAGCTGCTTTCCGATTTCATGGGCTTTCTGATAATCGACTTCCCCCGGCTCAAAGGACTGTATCAGATGAAAGGCTAAATTGTTCCCCTTTTGGAGTGCTTGGGACAAGGTATATTCAAATTCAATATCTGCCGTTTCATAGGAGCAGCCGAAAGAGGACACAAGCATTTTTCCGTCCGTCTTGTCCGGGTTTTCGATATAGTCAAGGGCTTTGCTTAGAGTGCTTTTAATAGGCTTAATCTTTGTAACCGCCATATCTCCGCAAGCACCCCCTTTATTTCCTCTATGTCCTCTTGGTATGCGTTCCCCGTCGCGTTTACGCGGCGTGCTATCTGGTTGACGTTGACACCGATTTTCTGTATCTCTGCGGTCATTGCCTTTATATCGGCATGGTCTATCTGAATGATATACCCGTCAATGGCAATCTTCCGCAGATATGCCGCCATGTTCCGGGTGGGTACGAGCTTCATTTTTTCCAGTATTAAATCCCGTTCCGCTTCCGTCACTCTGAATTTGATTTGCACCGTTCTTTTGCGTCCGTTCATGTATTCGCTCCTTTCCTTTCCGTTCCGAGGGTTTGGGACACTTCCCAACAAGCAATTTTCAACCGACGCGCCGCAGCGCGGGAGGGGAAAATACGGAAGTGGGTACCCGCTTCCTATGCTTGCTACGAATGTTTTTATCCCTTATGCCTTACTACGGAGCTATGCCCGGTTTTGCCAAACTTCCGCAAAAGAAAAACGCTGCAATCCTCAAAAAAAGATTACAACGCTCTCTAAACCTTATTCAATTCTGACGGACACTTCTTATCTGCCCTCTGTTTCGACTTCCGCTATCTCCTTTGCCGTTGCGCTCACAATCCGTATGCCTGTATCGCTCATACCGTCAAGAAGCGCGTCAAGCTGCCGCCGCTGCGTGTTCTTCTCTGGCGGCGTTTCCAAAAGAAACTGGTCTACGGATATATTGTAGCGGAGCATAAGCTCAAAGAAAATCTGTAAACTTGGGTGCTGCCCCTTGTTCTCAATGTTCGCAAGGTAGCGCGGCGAGATAAACATTTCGTCGCTCACTTTCTTGCGGCTCTCCTTGCGCCCTGTCCGCGCCGCCTTTATCGCTGCCCCAAAAGCCTTGAAATCGTATTTCGGTACTGGTCTTTTTGCCATAGTTATTCACCCTGTTACATTTTACTGTTCCCCTTTCTTCTTGGATATGTCTACACAATTCAATCAGTTAGCCAAAATAATTCATATGTATATGTTGACAATTAGCCGCTTTTTTTGTATAGTATTATTAAAAGGGGGAAATGTTTATGTTACATAGCATGCGTATTCGATAAGCATTGAAATCAAAAAAGATTTTTCCCATTTTCAATATGGGCTTTTTTGTCATGCTTATTTTGCGTATGCTATACAACAAAACTAACGATGTATAGACATAGTATAAAAACTATGCCTTAATTTTGTTGTAGTGTTATATGTATAAATGCAGGTCAATGCTCATGTTGAGAATTGACCTGTATTTTTTTGCACAAAAGGAGAAATATTATGCTTGAAAAATATTGGATAAAATGTCCAATTTGTAACGGAAAGACGAGGGTTCAAGTATTTTATAATACGGTATTAAGAAATTTTCCTCTTTTCTGCCCTAAATGTAAATTAACACATATCATTGATGTTGAAAAATTAGAAATCATAATCAAAAACTCTGAAAAACAAAAGGAAGGATATTAAATGAAACACTTACCTAAAAGTACACTTACGGAAATATTGAATGACCCATACGGATTTACTTACAAAGAAATGTCGGAAGTAATTGGAGAGGATAAAGCAAGAGCCTTATATGCGGAATTGTATAAACAGCCATTTCACAAAAAAAATCTATCAATATCAACAAAAAAAGTCTATAAAAGTAGCGATACTGAAAAGTATGTTTATGAATTGAAAGACAACAGGTATATCGAAACGGTTTTTATTAAACGGCGAGATGGTGGGACTGTTTGCGTAAGTACGCAAGTTGGTTGTTCTGTTGGCTGTATTTTTTGTGAGTCCGGACGCAATGGTTTCGTTCGTAATCTAACACCATCTGAAATTGTGCAACAGGTCATATTGATACGTCAAAAAGTAAATCGTATCGTTTTTATGGGAATGGGAGAACCTTTATTCAATTACGACAACTTGATTGCAGCAATCCATATTCTTCGAGATAGAAATGGACTTAACTTTCCAACCGACGGCATTACCGTATCAACAGTTGGTCCAGTTAATCAATTAAAAAAATTGCGCGAAGAACATCTAAAAATTCAGTTGACAATATCTTTACATGCAGCAACACAGGCTGCGAGAAACTGCATCATTCCTCATATGCACATGTACGCTATTGAAGATGTTGTTAAGCAAGCATTGTCCTATTCACAAAGGCATAATCGAAAAGTGGTATTTGCGTATTTGCTTTTACCAGGTATAAATGACCGTTCCTCAGATATAAGGCAACTTGCAAAATGGTTTAAGGGCAAAAATGTTATGATTAACGTGCTGCAATACAACCCGACGAGTAATTCAAAAATTAGAGCACCACAAAAACAAGAAATGGTTGCGTTCAAACATCAATTAGAGCAAACAGGACTTGAAGTTACCATGAGAGTTTCTCATGGTAGAGAGATTAAAGCAGCTTGTGGACAGTTAGCTAATACATATAATAAAGCCAAAAAACAACAAAAATAATTTAATTAAAAGAGCCAGACGCACAGACGCAGAGCCGATAATATGCAGTTTGAAATACTGCTGTTATCGGCTCTTTTTTGATTTAATTTGTGCCCCCAATAACCATATTGGAGCAAAATCAGAACTGTTGCTTGTCGTTCTTTGATTTCCGCAGCAGCTTTGAAAAATCAAAGCCGCCGTTTCTTTTTATCTTCTAATGAAATGACGCGGTATCACTGTTAAAAGCGGCGGCTAAAAGGAGGTAGCCGCCATGAAGCACATACCATATCGACAAAATCCGACGGTCATTGACACATCAAAAAAAGCCCGACCACCGCCGGGGAAAACTACGTCTATCAATATGAACTGTCTAATCATCTGAATACCGCTTACAATACCTATACGTCTGTCCGGGCTTTTCGGACAGGCGTATTTTGCTGCTCAAAAAATTTTTTGAAAAAAATCCGAAAATCTTCGGCGTTTTTTTCAAAAGGCAGTATTGCCCCGCGAAAAGGGGGAAGCACCACCAACTTTCCAACGAGAAAGGGGGTGAGAATGTGGAACCTAATCGCAGGGAGTTTATAAAACAGTGCGCTTTCCAGAAGTTTTGTAATACGGTACTGCACAATGAAGCGTGTGACGCTCACAAAGAGCTGCACAGGCATAAGGCAAGGGAGATTACCTTTTCCGACTTGACCTTAGAAGAAGCGCGGCAGCTTCATACCTTTGATGAATATTTCAAAGGGGAAATCGCCTTTGAAAGAGCCGGGAAGAAAATCACGCCGAAGCTGCTTCTTGAAGCAATCCGTACTTTGCCGGAAGAAAAGCGCAAAGCCGTACTCCTGTACTATTTCGAGGGAATGAACGACACCGAGATTGCGGAGCTGTTCGATACGTCGAGAAGCACGATACAGTACAGGCGGACAAGCTCTTTTGAGCTGCTAAAAAAATATCTGGAGGAAAATGCTGATGAATGGGACGAATGGTAACGAACCCGGCTACCCGGAAAAAGCCCTTGTTCCCTATCCTGTCATTTTGGCAGCGACAAAGGGCGACCCGGACGCTATGAAGATTGTCTTGCAGCATTTCAGCGGCTACATAGCCCGCCTCTCCATGCGGAAGCTGTACGACGAGCGCGGGAACGTCTATTTTGGCGTAGACCACGACATTCGGGAACGGCTGCAAGCAAAACTGATGATGGCTGTCCTCACCTTTAAGGCAGAGGAATAAACCGCAGCGGCGGGACGCTTTCTCTCTCCCCCTTTTCCGTTCCGCTGCTGACGCGGCAGCAAAGCCATTCTGAACCTTGACAAAGAAAGCGGCGCAAGATAACGGCGGCGCAGCATAGGGCAAATCGGATACGTTCCTTTTGCGCCGAGCCATACGGTGGGTGCGCCATGACGCTATCCGGGTGAGGTTATCCCCGCCCGGACAGCCGAGCGACCAACACCGCGCCGGAAAGCAAGTGTAGCGGCTTGCGGGCGACGACACGCAAAATATACAATGATACTTCCTTACAGCCACAGTCCGAGCGTTAAGAGCGTCGCAGGCAATGGGTAGGGCTGCATGAGAACCATGCCGGGGTGAAATTCCCATGAGGTTATGCTAATAACCGTCCGATTAAAGCCTTTGTTTTCTTGAATAGTGGACTTGCTGCTATTCATAGACTGTATTATATGTTTGCGAAAGAAAGGGGGATTTTCTTTGACGCAAAACCAGACGCCCGTTACCACAACGGAGCATAAAATCGGAAAAGTTACTTACCTTGTATGTTCGTCCGCAAGTGAACGCGCAACGGACACACTGGATAAAAAGATAAAGAAGCTCATTCGCAAGGACATGGAGCTGAACCCCGCAAACGCCCGGAAATAGGGCGTTTCTTCACATTTTATACATGACACAGGCAGCGGTATGTGGTATAATATAGACAGTACAAATACCATGCTTGTCTGTCGTCGGAAAGGAGGACAAAATGTTACAGACAGACAAGATTACCGCTTTATATTGCAGATTGAGCCAGGAAGATATGCAAGCCGGGGAAAGCGAAAGCATACAGAACCAAAAACTGATTTTACAAAAGTATGCTGACGAACACCACTTTTTCAACACACGCTTTTTTGTAGACGACGGATTTTCCGGCGTGAGCTTTGAGCGTGAGGGGCTTCAAGCCATGCTGCATGAGGTTGAAGCCGGGAACGTGGCGACCGTCATAACAAAAGACCTTTCCCGTCTGGGACGTAATTATCTGAAAACCGGCGAACTGATAGAGATTGTTTTCCCCGAATACGAAGTGCGCTACATTGCCATTAACGACGGTGTAGACACAGCGAGGGAAGATAACGAGTTTACCCCTCTGCGGAACTGGTTCAACGAGTTTTACGCCCGCGACACCTCAAAGAAAATCCGGGCTGTCAAACAGGCAAAGGCACAGAAAGGCGAGCGCGTCAACGGCGAAGCTCCTTACGGCTACCTTATCGACCCGGATAACCGCAATCATCTGATACCCGACCCGGAAACGGCACACGTCGTAAAACAGATTTTTGCAATGTATGTACGGGGCGACCGTATGTGTGAAATCCAGAACTGGCTGCGGGACAATGAGATATTGACCGTCGGGGAACTGCGCTACCGCAGGACAGGGAGCAAACGCCACCCCCGCCCACAGCTCAACGCATGGTACAACTGGCCGGATAAGACACTGTACGACATTCTGACAAGGAAAGAGTATTTAGGGCATACCATAACCGGGAAAACCTACAAGGTATCTTATAAGTCGAAAAAGACGAAAAAGAACCCGGAGGAAAAAAGGTATTTCTTCCCCAACACTCACGAACCTTTGATTGATGAAGAAACCTTTGAACTTGCACAGAAGCGGATTGCCACCCGGCAACGCCCGACAAAGGTTGATGAAATTGACCTGTTTTCCGGGCTGCTCTTTTGTGGGGACTGCGGCTACAAAATGTATGCAGTACGCGGAGCCGGGACGCTTGAACGGAAACACGCCTACACTTGCGGCAACTACCGCAACCGGGCAAGAAATGATATGCTCTGCACTACGCATTATATCCGCAAAAGCGTATTGAAAGAACTTGTCCTTGCAGACTTGCAGCGAGTAACGTCTTATGTGAAAGAGCATGAACAGGAGTTTATCGAAACCGCCAACGAGTGCAGCGCAAAGGCAGTACAAAAGACGCTGACACAGCAGCGGAAAGAACTTGACAAGGCGCAGAACCGTATTAACGAGCTGAACATCTTATTCCGCAAGCTCTACGAGGACAACGCTTTAGGGAAACTTTCAGATGAACAATTTGCTTTTCTGACTTCCGGCTATGATGAAGAAAAAAAGACGCTGACCCGGAGGATTGCGGAGCTGTCACAGGAAATCGACAACGCCACCGAGCGCAGCGCGGACGTAAAAAGGTTTGTCGCACTGGTACGCAGATACACAGCGATTGAAGAACTGACCTACGAAAACGTCCATGAATTTATTGACCGTATTCTTATTCACGAACTGGATAAGGAAACGAACACCCGCAAAATCGAAATCTTTTATAGCTTTGTCGGCAGAGTTGATACAGGCGACAAGCCTACTGAAAGTATCTCCTATTTCAGACAGATAGGAGCCGACGTAAAGAGTTATGCTATCTAACATACATCAAAAAGAGGTAAGATAACACCCTCTGCAAAAAAGGTATCGTTATCTTACCTCAACAAAGTTTGTGCCGGAATAACCGTCGTCCTCGTCATAATGGCGGTAGGCGGTAATCCCGTGATCCTTGCAGTAGCGTTCCAGAATCTTCTTCTGGTTCGCTATGGAGTTGCTTTCACCATCCAGCTTATCTTCCTGCGAAAGTCGCTCATACAGAGCGGTCAGACCTTCTTCCTCTGCTTCCGTAGATAGCCCCTTGGCGTAGAACTGCAAAACATTATCGCGGATCACGCTGCGAAGCTCATTGCTTAAACTGTCCTGCGGCTTCAAGCTCTGAAAGGTAAATCCCGTCATCTGCACTCACCGCCTTTCTCGGAAGAACTGCGGTAGGCGTTGACAATGCCGTGATACAGTTCTCGGCAAAGGGGCAAATCACCGTCTGTAATGGAGCAAATCGAAATACCGCGCTGCTCTATATCATCAAGGAACTGCACCGCTGCAAGACGGCTGCGGTAAAGTCGATCAAGCGATACGACAACGATTTTCTGCACGCGGTTCTCATGGATTGCTGCAAGCAGATTTTGAAACGCCGGACGCTCTGCGGTCAGGCCGCTGTATCCATTGTCCACGAAGAACATATAGGTGTCCGTTCCGTTTTCCTGCGCATGGCTCAAAAGTCGGTGCATTTGATTGTCAAGGTTCAGGTCTGTTTGTTTGTTCGCCGCACGGTAGTAATATGCGGTGATTTTGTCGGGCTGCTTTTTCATGTTGCCTCCTATTCCGGCAGCCGGACAAACAGGTTATTTATATTATACCAGGGATCTCGCTCTCCGTCATTAGGCGGGTTCAAAATTATTTGTAACTTTTTTAGCCCGCAAGTCATTCTGAATCAGGCGGCGCACCTTTGTCACGGCGTCCTCTTTCGCGCCGTCTTTGACGACGGCCTTGACGATATACGTTATATCCCCGATCTTGTACTCGCGTACAATCGGGGACGTTGTTTTCTTCATGGTTGTTTCCATAGAAACAAATCCCCCTTTCATGGGAAACGAAATAACTACAAAGGGAAATGGCAAAACGGACGGCTGCTGGCGCAGCTCCAAGGGAGTTTCACCCCCGCACGGTTCTCGTGCAGCCCTACCCATCGCCTGCGACGCTTTGAACGCTCGGACTGTGGCTGTAAGGTTGTATCATTATGTGTTTTGCGCGTCGTCGCCTGCAAGCTGCCACACTTGCGTTACGGCTCGGTATTTGTCGCTCGGCATATCCTCCCGGATATGCGTCATGGCGTACCAACCGCCCAGCTCGGCGCAAAAGGAACGTACCCGCTTTGCCTATGATGCGCCGCCGTTATCTTGCGGGCATATTTGTCAAGGAGCATAGGACAGAAACGAGGAAAGGGGGAACACGTTTCTGTCAGGCGTTGGTTATCTCACGCGGAATGTGAGCAGCTTGGTAATGAGTTTCGTTTCCAGCCTGCGCTGCAGTTCTTCATCCACGCAGAGATGGGGATTTCCGTACTCGTCGAAAAGCTCACGCATCGACAGACGGGCTATGTACCCTGCATAGTGTTTCAGAACGGCGTTGATCGCTTCCACGTCACCGCCAGCAGCCGCTTCAATGACGGTCAGCGGCAACAGACGGTTATTCTTCGATTGACTTGTCATCTGTTTTCTCCTCCCATCAGGTTTTTCAGCAGCTTTAGTGTGCTTGTCCTGCGATAGGCAACGGAACGGCGCACCATGTTCAGCACATTTGCAATTTCAGCGTCGGACATATCGAGGAAGTAAGACAGCAGGATAATATCTCTGCGGTCAACAGGCAAAGCGGAGATTGCATCCGCCAGCGTTTCATCATCGATACAAACCGAATGGCCGATGACTTCAAATGTGCGACTATCCGTGAAATAGGTGTCACGGACAGCAAACTGTTCCAGCACTTCGACGGGCAGCTCAGAAAAATAGACCTCTCGGTTTCTTTTCCTTGCCAGCGCGTCCTGATAGTCCCGTGCTTCGTTCCGCAGTACCTTTTTGCAGAAGCAATCAAAGGCACGGGCAACTCCTACATCGTGCGAATGAGGTTTCATGTATTCACCTCCCTTCGCGTCCGCAAAGGCGGGTGATACGGTTTTCTTCCCCTTTCGCCACTAAAA
>OMEC01000009.1_pt1 | contig 151071 bp, 110 predicted proteins | sample 1673401 | NCBI WGS metagenome assembly OMEC01 (sample SAMEA103958110, study PRJEB25191) | human gut metagenome | reverse complement strand
AACCCCTATGTCATGCGTGAGAGGCATGTATCCTAACCCTTAGATGAATCCACCGGTTTATTTTCGTGCTGCAAAGATAGCGCCTTCTTTTGAATCTCCAAAATTTTTCGCGAAAATCTGCATTTTTTTTTCATTTTCGCCGCAAAAACCCGTTTTTTGGCTACCTTTAAGCAAATCAAAATGCCGCATTGCCATGAAAAAAACCCTCATCCTGCTGCTCCCGGCACTTGCCCTGCTCCAGATCGGATGCCGCTCGCACCGCCCCGTGCAACCCGAATTCGAACAGCTCGCCATCGACACCCTGCTCGAACGCCGGGGCGCAGACTGCCGCATCGAATACCGCTTCGCGACGATCCGCAATACGTCCGAGTCTGCAGCCCTCCAGGCCATCGAAACGGCCAACATCGGCTACTTCTTCCAGGTCGAGGCATTTGAAGGGAATGCGGCACAGGCCGCCGAACTGGCCATCCGCGAAATAGACACCACCCTGCTTGCCGACGTTCAGCCGACCCAGACCTATGAAATCTCAATCGAATCCGAGGGACACGCCTCCGACACGCTGGCCACCTATGTCATCACGCGCTCAAGCTACACGGGCGGTGCTCACGGCATCTATGGGATCGAATACCACACCTATTCGCTCAAGAGCGGTCTGGAGATCACTACGGGAGACCTGTTCACCGAATCCCAGGCCGAACGGCTCGACGAAGTAATCCGTAAAAAGATCTGCGAAACCTACCACGTGACGACCGACGACGAGTTGTCGGAACTCGGTTTCTTCCCCGAATATATCGGCGCCACGGAAAACTTCCTGATCGACGACCGCGGCATCACCTTCTTCTACAACCCCTACGAGATCGGATGCTATGCGCTGGGCGGTATCGAGGTGACGCTTACCCGCGAGGAGCTGTCGGCCCTTTGAAGCCGCACGTCTCCGCCAGCCTCCGACTCATCACGGGTGAAGCCACCGGCCGGAGCAGCAGACATGCAGGCCGACAACCGTAGCCGACAACAGAAGGCTTTCGTCCAACCGACAGAATCCATCACCCGGCAACTCCGCGAAACCGCGAAAAAGTATATAGACAGCAAAAGGAGCAGCACAAAAAGAAAAAAGGTCCGAGTCTTCACGACTGGGACCTTTTTTTGGCGGGGAACCACCCCCTCCAAAAACGAGGTTTAATCGGAGGTATTCGACCGTTCGGACGAGCACCGTCCTCGGGTCTTAGCAACGAACCATTCCGCTGCAACCTGCCGATTTCCTCAACCAACCTAAAACTACTAACCTAAATGAACCTTAAAACTTCACTGCAAAGATAAGGGCGTTTTTTGTATTATGCAAATATTTTATGAATATATTAAATAAGTTTAACAATTTGGTAACATTGGGAGATCCAGTAAAGCTTATTTTAACCGGTTCAATATATTGATAATCAACAACAAACAAAACCGACTCACCTCAAGGAGGCCAACAGGCAAAAAAACGCTACAAGAACACGTTCAAAGGCCAAACAATCGAAGCATGGGGTTCGAAAGGCCGCAATACACCCAACAAAAAAGTCCGGCCGCAAGTTCCGCCCATGGGCGATCCTGCAGTCGGACTAAAGACAAAAAAAGGAAACTCAGAATCGGGACCTCGGTCCGTCATCCACAGTTTCCTCACCAACCTAAAACTACTAACCTAAATGAACCTTAAAACTTCGCTGCAAAGATAAGGGGAAAAATCGAACCGTGCAAGTTTTTATTAAATTTTTTTGATATTTTTTTGATATTTTTTTGATATTTTTTAATATGCCCGACAGCTACAAGCATGCATACTCCTGATAATCTGCGCCTTATCGTTTCAGATAGACCTCGGTATGAATTTTTCTACAGCCTCAGATGCAGTATTTGCACCGAAGGCTTGTTATAATAATATGAAAAAAATTTGACGGATATGGATAAAACACTACATTTGCGAAATGAGTTTGAACCACGCATACGTCAATAGAGCCGGACAAAAACGCGACCTGCAACAAGAGTAACCGACCCATACCGTCTCGAACACCCCATCAATTTTCCTGTACGATGACCGTATCCCTGCTTGTTTCCACCTACAATTGGCCCCGCGCCCTCTACCTGTGTCTCGACAGCGTGATGCAGCAGACCATCCTGCCCGACGAAATTCTCATCGCCGACGACGGCTCGGGCATGGCCACCCGCGACGTCGTGAAGCATTTCGAACGGATCTCACCCGTCCCGGTACGCCACATCTGGCACGAGGACCGGGGATTCCGCGTCGCCACGATCCGCAACAAGGCCATTGCCGCCAGCACGTGCGACTACATCATCCAGATCGACGGTGACCTGATCCTGGAACGCCACTTCGTACAGGACCACATCCTCTTTGCCAAACCGGGATGTTACGTTTCGGGGTCACGCGGCATCATCACCGAAGCCCTCACCCGTCAGGTCCTCAGCGGAGCCATCACGTCGCTCTCCGCCCTGACCAAGGGAGTCCGGTGCAGCAACAACGTCATGCGCATTCCGTTCATGGCCATCATCTACCGCATGATCGCCGGGAGCAAATCACCGCGCAGCTGCAACATGGCCCTGTGGCGCGAAGACGCCATCCGGGTAAACGGCTACGACGAATCGTTCGAGGGATGGGGCTACGAGGACACCGAACTGGGGCTGCGGCTCGACAACAGCGGGGTGCGGCAGCGCATCATGAAGTTCCGCGGGGTAGCGTTCCACCTCTACCACGAACAACGCTCCCGCGAGAACTGCCCGACAAACGAGCAGCGCTATCTGGAAAGTATCCGCGAGCACCGCACGCGATGCCGGTTCGGGCTTGACAGCCACCTGCCCTACACCTACATCTATCCGCCCATCATCCTGCCGACAGGCACTCAGGCTTCGGTCCGGTGAACACGACAAAACAAGCGCGGCAACCAGCAAGGTTGCCGCGCTTGTCGCTATTTCGAAAAAAGCCGTTCGAGAAGCGGCCAGTAATGATACTTGCGCCGCATCTTCCATCGCCGCACCAGATTGAGCGGCTTGCGCTTCAAACCGACATGCCCGCGCTCGAGGAAGTCATCCACGGCATCGAGCACCCGCGCCGCACAACGGCCGTCGCGATGCGGCTCGTGAAACATCGTATAATCGTGAATTTCGCGCATCAGGCCGTCCGGACGGGTCAAGGCCCGCTCAATGGCCGGACCCACCTCCTGCGGTTCCCGGACATCGAGCAGATAAGGACCCGGATGCGAATTGCGGAACGTAACAACCGGCTTGTTGAGGAACATGAACTCCAGAATAATCGACGAACTATCGCACAACATCACATCAGACTGATTCATTGCTCCTGCATCAAAAGTATTTCCCAGAAAGGAAGCATTTGAATACTTATCGGCAATTTGCCGATACCTTCCCAGCACTTCGGGATCCGACAGTTTAGGATGGAACATAAAAATCCAGTTCCACTTCCGAGTAGCTACCAATTGCTCTACCTCTTCGACCAATATTGGAGCTGAAGTTAAAGCCTTTGTGAAAGTAGAGGAATAGAGTACTGTCGGCCGGACGGTCCGAGCACTGCTGGACTCCGCAAAATAGAGATCTGCCTTCGGCCATCCCGTTTCATAAACCCTGAAAAAGCCATATTTACTTTCCAATTCCTTGAACATTGGCGTACTACTCGGGCCTTGAGTGCAATATATGTCAAACCAGCCTCTAATCGTAAAATGATCATCCCGCCGTTCATTCCGTTTGTTAATCGGATAGCCATGAAACAGTTGAACTTTAATTCCCGGAAAAAAGTCTGGAATGTAATTACTTGGAGAGAATACTGCCAATGGTGCAAAATCGATAACTTCCTGCACTGTTTTCAGCCGTTTTTCATCTGGCAAAAGCGCATCGGGACAGCCTGTTTCAACAAACCAGACAACCACCCCCCCCCGTTTTCTGATCTCTTGTTGCAAAGGGCGCAGAATGGAATAAGCATAGGGTAAAGAAACAAACAGCAAATATCTGCTCATAACAATAAAAACGCTTGAATCAATAGGATACTCGCCGGATCAGGCTACTTGCCCAACGCTGCACGGTCGCACATCCGACTGCCAGGGGCCGCAGCCAGCGCCAGCGGTCCAGCGACAGCAGGAACAGATCGCAGCGCGAATAGTAGCGGCGCAGGTCAGTCCCCCGGCCGCGAACCTCGCGGTGAATCCAACGGGCATACTCCGAATCCCCGCACCACGGATTGCGGCTCTTGCGGATGCAAACCAGATACCAGCGCACCCGGCTCAGCAGGCGGAAAAAGACGAGCTGCGCGGCAGGCAGCCCCGGACAGCGAGCCAACTCCGAATCGACCGCCTCGGCAAACCGGGCACAATAGTCCACATCGACATTGCGCCGATTGGCCGACCCGGCCCGCTGGACGTAACCATAACCCACATAATCCACAAACCGGACACGGGGCTGACGCATGCCGATCTGCATGTTGAGCAGTTCATCCTCACCCAACGGCAGCGGATGGTGGCGCAGGCGGTCGTCGAACAACGTTCGCCGGTAAAGCTTCGCCCAAAGACATACGGATATCGAGTGGCTCAACGTCGCCTCCATATATCCGAAGCCGGAGAGCTCCTCCGAACGGCGCTCCCGCACGGGCGACTCGTAAGAATCCCGCACACGCTTGAAGTCGCAGCACACGATGTCGCAGCCGTCACCCTGCCCGGCAGCTGCGACCAGTTCCTTGAGGATGTCCGGTTCCCAACGGTCGTCACCGTCCAGGAAACAGATCCAGCGGCCGCGCGCCGCCTTCAGCCCGGCCTCCCGGGCCCGGGCAACGCCCTGATTCGGCGTGGTGATCACACGGATGCGCGGATCCTGCGCGGCGAACGACTCCGCAATGGAACCCGAGGCGTCCCGTGAGCCGTCATTGACCACGATCGCCTCGAAATCGCGGTAGCTTTGTGCAACCACCGATTCCAGGCAGGGCACCAGATAGTTTTCCAAATTATAGACCGGAATGATCACCGAGATCTCCGGGCAATTGTCTGGCTGTTTCATGATCCGATATAGTTTTTCACGGCCTCTGCGATGCGCTCGCCGTCGAGTGCCGCCGAAATGATTCCACCCGCATATCCGGCCCCCTCACCGGCCGGGAACAGGCCGGAGGTTTCGGGGTGCATCAGCGTCACCGGATCGCGCGGGATACGCACCGGCGTCGAGGTTCGCGACTCAACACCCACGACCACCGCCTGGTCGGTCACATAACCGTGCATCCGCCGTCCGAAGGTCGCTATGCCCTGCCGCAGGCTCTGCGCAATGAACTCCGGCATCCAGCGGTCGAGACGCGACGGCACAATGCCCGGAATGTAGGAGGTCGCCGGCAGCGTTGTGCTGCTGCGCCCGGAGACGAAATCCGAGACCCGTTGTGCGGGTGCGATCTGATGCGCTCCGCCCTCGCGGCGGGCGGCCTGCTCGAAAAGCTGCTGGAACTTCAACCCGGCCAGCTCGCCCCACTCCGAACGGAGGTGGGCGAAATCCGACAGCCGCACCTCGGTCACCATGCCCGAATTGGCAAAGGGCGACGTGCGGCCGCTGGGCGACATGCCGTTCACGACCGACTGCGAGGCATCGGTCATTGCCGGGACGATGAATCCGCCCGGACACATGCAGAACGAGTAAACGCCGCGGCCCTGCTCCTGACTCACCAGCGAATAGGATGCCGCCGGCAGATACTCTCCGCGCGTCGGGCAGTGGTACTGAATCGAGTCGATGAGCGCCTGCGGGTGTTCGATACGCACCCCCATGGCGAAAGGCTTGGCCTCGAGGCGGACACCCCGGGCATGGAGCAGTTCATAGATGTCGTGAGCCGAATGGCCCGTGGCCAACACGACCGCGGCGCCTTCGATCCGCTCGTCGCCGCAGCATACGCCCCGGATGCGTCCGTCGCGCAGGATCAGGTCCGTGACCCGCCGGCCGAAACAGAAGACACCGCCGGCATCGATGATCGTCTGCCGGATGTTGCGGATGATGTAGGGCAACTTGTCGGTCCCGATGTGCGGATGGGCCTCGTAGAGGATCTCGGGGGTGGCGCCGTGGAAGACCAGCGTCTGCAGCGCCTTGTTGTAATCGCCGCGCTTCTTGCTGCGCGTGAAAAGTTTTCCGTCGGAGAAGGTCCCGGCCCCGCCCTCGCCGAAAGCGTAGTTCGAGTCGGGATCGATGCGTTCGTTGCGGTTGATCAGCGCAATGTCGCGCTTGCGCGACGAGACGTCACGGCCCCGTTCGAGGATAACGGGACGCAGTCCCAGTTCGATGAGCCGCAACGCCGCAAACAGGCCGGCAGGACCGGACCCGACAATCACCACTTCGGTGCGTCCCTCGACATTGGGATAGTCGAAATGGACGGGAGCGGGCAGCGGCTCCCGATCGACGAAAACCTCGAGTGTCAGGTTTACCTTCACCTGCCGCTGGCGGGCATCGATCGATCGTTTCACGACCCGGGCGAGGGCAATGTCGGTATCCTTAATCCCCAGGCGACGGGCGGCAAAGGCCGTATAGGTTTCCGGCTCGGCAGCCTGTCTGGGGGTCAGAACGAGGGTAATCTGTTGCGGCATATCTTAAAAAATGACATACAAATGTATGCAAAAAAGCCGAATAATCCCCTGACTCGGTTGTGTTTTCTGAATTTTTCCATATCTTTGTCGAACCGATGCGGATATGGTGTAATTGGTAGCCACGTCAGACTTAGGATCTGATGCCTTACGGCGTGGGGGTTCGAGTCCCTTTATCCGCACAAGGCGACTGCAGCGGGCGAATCCAAGGATTCGCCCGCTTGTCACAAGCCGGCCATCGCATCGCGGCGTACCCGACTCTCCGCAGAACGGCCGTTATTCGAGTCGTCGGCAAACCGTCGTCCCAACGATAGATGGATCCTCTTGCCATATCGGCCAGGTCTTCCGGGAACCGTGTCGAAAAGCCACAAAACAAAGGGTGGATCCTGCATGCGGATCCACCCTTTGTTTTCCAGAGAGTCGTCTACTCGACAGCCTTGCACTGCTCCGATCCGGAGATCCCGATCGCCGAAGCCGGGAAGAAGGGTACCTGCTGCTTCGTCGCTGCCGAAGCCGCCGGCGAGAGTTCGTTGCCCTCGGCATCCACAAGCTGCACCATGGTATAGGGTCCGACGAAGTAGTCCAGGGAGGTGTAACCCTCCGCAATCGGCAGGTAGTAATATGAGGTGGAGCCGGTCCTGCGTTCATAGAGCTCCAGGCAGGTGATGGTGAAGTTCACCCCGCTGGTCAGCGAGCCGTTACGTCCGACCATGGTCGCCTTGCCCGGTTCATCCTCGCTGTATGTCGCCACCAGGTTGGAGGCATTGGTCGAATTGACAATTCCATAATCGCTGCCGGTATCCCGATCGACATATCGGTTGGCCAGATAAATCGTTCCGGTAGAGGTTGTATAGAGATCCGCCTGATTTCCGGTCACCCGCAGGTTGCCTCCGGAATAGGTAGCGGCAATATCCACCAGATTGGCATATACCGTATATCCCCATCCGTTGATCTTGAAACTCGAATTGATGGCATTGGGCTTGATCGTGATGTAGAACGTATAGGATGTCCCGCTCGTCTCGGACGACGCACTCGTAACGGCCCATTTGCCCAGCCAGCGTTTGTACAGATCATTGGTGTTTTCAGGCAGCAACGACGCATCGACCGAGAAGGGAACCGCAGTCACCGACGTCGTGGAGAGGATCGAGCCCTCGGATACGGCGCAACCGAAGACAATCGCCACATATTCGTCGTAGAAGCTCGGATAGTTGAGCGTGTAGGAGCCATCGCCCTGATAAAGCATCTTCTTCGCGAACTCGTTCACGTCGTCGCCCGATCCGATCTGGCTGTTGAGCGCACCGACCAACTCCTGGAGCAGTTTCTTCTCCCGGTAGGTCTCGTACTCGGAGCGCAGCATGGTCCCGATGTAGTAGTATTCGGTGTTGTTCGACGGCTTGACCTCGACGGCCGCGCTCTTGTAGGTCTTCGCCTCCTCGGGAACCGCCACATCGAATGTAATGTCGGAGCGGATCGGCTCCGGAGTCATGATCTTGAAATCGGCACCGTTTGCCTCGACAAAATAGTATTCATCCACAAAGTTGAAATCCTGCGCCGTCACACCGTCGATCGTAATCGGTTCGTAGAAACTGATTCCCGTCTTGGTGTAGATAAACGGGGCGTAGACCGTATTCTGGTCGTCGATCCGGATCGTCAGCCGGCGGTTCGTGCGCACCGTGGAATAGGTCTTGCCGTTCACCACACAGGAATAGGAGTTGAACTCCATGTCCTCGGCACAGTTCTGATAGGTCTCCACTTCGGTGGCCCAGTCGGCATCCGAAGCCATGGGAGTCAGAATGTACGAGTTACCCGAGATGATACCGCGCAGACGGATCCGCTCCGGCGAGGTCTCCATCACCATGAACTTGTAGTCTCCCTCCATTCCCTTGTAGGTGGAACCCAGGCCGTCGGGATTGCGCGGATGCACGAAATAGTTGATCACCGAGTTCTTCGTATCGAAATTGAGCGTCACGCCCAGGTCCTCGCCGAGCGAATAGAGGCTCGTCTCGGCTGTCGAAGGATCGCTTTCGGTCTCGGACGCAACGGTAACCTGTCCGTCGGCGAATTTGAAGAACACGTTGTAGCCTCCGAACTCCTGCGTTGCCGAAGGGAAATAACGGACATGCCACCCGTTCGGGGCGCTCTCGAGAGCCGCTTTCGCCTCAACCTTGGCCGCCTCGATACGTTCCGAAGCAGTCTTGTCGAACAAGTCCTCTTCGTCGAACAGGCACGAGGTGCACAGCAGGGGAAGCGCCAGAAATGATATGATCGTTGTTCTTTTCATATGCGTTGATCGTTTGTTCTGAAACCATTCAATTAACCGGGTCAGTCGAGCGACTCGAAATCGAGGTAGGGAGCCTCGGAGGCACGACGCAGTACGATATCGCGCAACTCATTGAGATCGATCGACCAGCTATTCTTCATGTAGTTGTAGACGATCTCGAATTTGGCCTCGATCTTCTCCCGGCCGCTGCTTCCGGCCGTCGTCAGCATCTCCTCCCACTCCTCGGCCGAACGATTGACATAGAGCGAAATCAGTTCGACGAAATCCTCGCTGTCTGCTTTCGAGGCATAGGCCGAAATGAATCCGTCCTTGAGTGCCATCTCATCGGACGTATAGATCTCGAAGCACTGGTCCTGCACATAGTCCGGGCCGGAGATCTCTGCAAAATCGGTCGAATAGGGCTTCGTCTGATTGAGGATGTGTCCGAACTCATGGTGGAGCGTCTTGAAATAGGAGGTCTTCGCATTGACGGCCGTGGGCACCAACCCATCGACGTTGTACAGCGTGATCTTGGCCCCTGCCTCGGCCGTTCCGAGCACCAGCGATCCGTTGGTCTTGTAGGCATACGACCCGACCAGATAGAGGATCTTCGGGAAATAGGCCTTGATGAACTCCGTATCGCCCGTAATCTCGTTGTAAGCCTCCAGACACATGTGGAGCACCAGCTTGGCCATGGCGACGGACTGTTCGTAGCTGGCCGGCGTGAGGTAATAGTCCATGCTCGACTCGATATCCTCGAACCGATACTTGAACAGGATGTTGTATGGCTCCACATAGTTGCGCGTGAGCCAACGGTCGAAATCATTCTCTTCGGTAGTTGCCTCCCGGACCACGCTGGTGGAACTCAGCTCATCGTCGTCCGAACAGGCGGAAAAGAAGAGCGATACGACGGGGAGCAACAGGATGATCAGATATCTTTTCATATGCATTCGTTTTTAATTTCTCGGGTTGGGGGTCAGGCCGGCCGCAATGACGTCGGACGGGAGCTGCAGGGCGCGGCGGGGATCGGGCGTTCCATCCTCGTCACTGATCTGATCGGTAATCTGGAGCACGGTTTCATCGTCCTCGTCGAGCGTATACCGGTAGACCGTTATGCCGAAGCGGCGCGTATCGAACCAGCGCATGCCCTCGTGCAGGAACTGGTAACGGCGCATGAACAACAGAGCTTGGAGCATGCTCTCCTGCGTGCCGCCCTTCTCCAGCGCATTGTACGGAGGAGCGAAGAGTTTCTTTTTCGGATTGAGCGTCTGCGGACTTGTCTCCGAGGTCTTGCCCACGTAGAGTTCCGAATAGTTCGGATAGGTCTCCGTCGCCCACTTCTTGATCGACTCCTCGGTCATGGGCGTGAATCCCGACGAGAAGAGATTGGAGGCATACATGTTCATGTCGGCCAATGCACTGTCCAGAGCCGAAGGATCCTCCTGCATCTTCATGACATAGGCCTCGGCACGGTTCAGGAGCGCCTCTTCCATGCTGAACAGGACAGACACGGCCTTCGAATAGCCGGTTCCTGCAACCGGATCCGTATACTGGAACGTAAACCAGATGTGCGGCAGGATGTACTTCCCGGACGATGCGAGCACTGCATGACCGGCCTTGAAGGTGACATTACTGCCCCACGGACCGCCATACTTGGGCTGTACGGTTTCATAGGTACCCTGCAGTTTACCGTGTGCATAGCGGCCGGCCGTCGTGTACCATCCGAACACCTTTCCGCTACTCGAGGTGGCCGCCTGAACGAGGAAATTGGCCGAGCTCGACGACTGTACGTATGCCTGATGGCGGCTCGCGCTGTTCGGAATCGCCGCAATGGCATCGTAATCCCGCAGGAGCGAGGTCGGATTCGAGGTCAGCGCCATCGTCGCATACTTGATCGCATTGTCCCAGTCCTGGATGAAGAGGTAATAACGCGAAGCAAAGCAGCATGCGGCCTTGTAGTTGAAGTGATACTTCGGCACGGCATAGGAGTTGTCGTCGATCAGGGGAATGCCCTCCTCGATGTCCTTTCCGATCATTTCGTAGACCTCCTTGAGCGTACCCCGGTCATAGCGGGGGTTGAGGTCGGTTTCGGCATGATCCATATAGGGGATGCCCAGATAGTTGTCGGCCGTAGCCGGATTGTAGGGCATGCAGAAGAGGTTGGCCAGCACAAAGTGCGAGTAGGCCCGGCACAGCAGGGCTTCGCCCTTGCTGGCCTTCAGAGCCGCCGTCGTGGCTCCGCCCATCTCCTCGATGGCCGAAAGGGCCTGATTGGCATTAGCGATGCAACCGTAGTTGGCGCTCCAGATGTTTCGCGGAGAGTCGTTGCCGGTAGTCACATTCTCCGCCCACTCGTAGACATCCTCGTAGAACTGGTCATAGTTCTTGGTAATGCCCCGATCGCAGACGTTGTCCGATGACAGTTCGGCCACGATCTGATAGCTGCCGGATCCGCTCACGTAGGCCGAGACCAGGATGTTGGCAATCTTCTCTTCCGAATCCAACGTCGTGCGCAGGTCGGGATTCTTGTCGAGGAAATCGCCGCAGGACACCAAAGCCAGGGCGAAGGCCAAACTGCTCAGAAAACAGATGATATTTCGTTTCATATCCTTTCAATTTTAATTACAAACCGATTCGAACCGTCAATGTGAACTGGCGGGGAACAGGAGCTGCGACACCGCCGGTGTTGTAGAACTCCGGGTCCTGACCGTTGAGCTTCTTGTCCGCATAGATCAGGAACAGGTTCGTTGCCTGCAGTTTGAGCGACAGCGACGAAAGCCTCAATTTCGAGATGAGCCGCTTCGGGAAGTCATACGACAGCGAGATCTCCTTCATGCGGATGAAATCGCCCTTGGCGATGCGGGCCGTCGAATAGTTGTAGGCGCTGTAGCCATACTTGAGCGAGGAGTTCTGCTGCAGCTGCCGCTTCGATGCGATCGCCGGGACATTCGTTATCGCCTCGTCTCCGGCCACCATCCAGCGGTTCTTGAACTCGCGGGGCATGGCGTCCAGGTCCGAATAGTACCCGTCGAATACGGGGTTGAGCCGGACCACATTGCCGAACGAATAGGTCATGAAGACATTCAGCCGCCATCCCTTGTACTGGAACGTATTGCCGAAGCTTCCGAGATCCGTCGGATCGACCGGTCCCGAGTAGACCAGATTCGTCCGCAGGTTCTTCTCGTCACTGTCCTGGAAGTTGAACGAATCGGAGCTCACCTCGCCCTCGGTATTGACCACCTGCGGCAGACCGGTCTCGCTCAACCCGGCATATTGGAACGAGAAGAGCGAACGGGCCGGATAGCCCTCCATTGTGAATCCGGTTCCCGAAACCAGCGTCATGGCCCGGGTCGAGGTCTCCAGCTTGGTCACCTCGTTGTGGATGTGCGAATAGATGAAGTTGGTCGTCCAGCTGAAGTTCTTCGTCTGGATGTTCTTGGTCGAAAGGCTGATTTCGACACCGTTCGATTTCATCTCGGCCACGTTGCCGTACTTGGAGACCTCACCGCCGATACCCTGCGTCGTCACGATGCCGATCAGGTCGAAATTGTTTCGTTTGTACCAGTCGAAGGCCAGGTTGATCCGGTTGTTCACGAATCCGGCATCAAGGCCGAGGTTCAGCTCGTGCTTCTTCTCGTAGGTCAGCTGCGCATTCTCGAGGTTCGACACCTTGAGGGCAGGTTCGCCGTCGCCGCTGGTCGGGCGCCACGGAGTCACCGACTCGATGACGGCCAGTGAATTGGTGACATACGACGGACCGCGGTCGGCCGTAAGCGAATAGGATGCCTTGAGCGACAGGTGGGACATTGCCGGACGGATCTTGTCGAAGAAGCTCTCCTCATGAACGTTCCACGCACCGGAGATGTTCCACGTCGGGAGCCAGCGAGCCCGGCGGCTTCGGCCCATCTTGTTGGTACCCTCGTAGCGGTAGGTGCCGTTAATCGTATAACGGCCCTTGTAGGAGTACGTTCCGTTGAAGAAGAAGGCCACTTCGCGGTAGAACGTATCGCCGATCGTATAGTAGTTGCTGAGGTTCTCGGTACCCTGCTTGAAGGCCAGATAATCGTAGTAGGGCTCCATGCCGTTGCTGTACTGGAGGCCCCAGCCGCGGAACCACGTGTTGTGGCGGTCGATCTTGTTCACCGACATACCGCCGTAGAGGTTCACGATGTGTTTTCCGGCGAAGGTCTTGTTGTAGGTGGCCGAAACGCGGAAATCGTACGACATCATCTCGTTGTCGGTCCGTTCAAAGATACCGCCGCGCGGCAGGACCGAAACCGGTACGGCATAAGGATTGTCCGGATCCGTATACAGATACGGGTTGCTGTCCCGGACGGTCGTCGGCTCGATGGTCCGATAGGCGATCGCCTGGTTCGACGCCTCCGTGATGTTGTGCTCCTGAACGGAGGCCTGATACTTCACGGCACCCAGAACGGCCAGATCCAGGCCCGCCACGGGCGACCATTTCAACTCACCCTGGAACTTGGTCTCGACTACCGACAGGTCGATGTAGTTGTTGTCGAGTTCGTGCAGGATGTTGAACGGGGCGTAATTGCGCGTATAGAACTCCTTGGGATCGAGCGTGCGCGACGTGTTGAGCGCATAGGAGTAGGGGTTGATGTCGAATTCGCGCTTGACCTCGCCCGTCACGTAGTTGGTCGCCGAAGAGAGGGTTCCGGGAGCCTTCTGCTTGCGGTAGGATCCGTTCGAGATCAGGTTCAGCGACAGGTTCTTGAAGATATTGAACGTCGCATTGATGTTCGCCGTATAGCGCTCCACCTTGCTGGTTTTCGTCCATCCGGGATCCATCATGGCACTCAGCGATGCATAGTACGAGGATTTCTCCGTACCCGAGGTAAGGCTGACCGAATGGGTATGCATGACGTTGTTGTTGAACAGCTCCTTGAACCAGTTGGTATTCCGGTACTCGGCAGCCCGCAGGTAGCCGGCGCGGCTGGCATCGTCGTTGCCCAGCTGTCCGGCGGCGATCATCTGGTACATGCGCCCGAACACACCGCTCTCCGAGTCGGTGATCGTCTCGGCCAGGTTGAGCCAGCCCTTTTTCTGCATGTCCATGTAGACCGACATCTGGTCCTGCGAATTCATGATGTTGAAATCCCGGTAGGAGGGAATCATGCGGTAGGTGAATTCACCCGTATAATTGATGGAGCTCACGCCGGCACGGCCCCGCTTGGTCGTGATGACGATCACACCGGCCATGGCTCGTGCTCCGTATATCGAGGTTGCCGATCCGTCCTTGAGGATGTTGAAACTTTCGATGTCTTCCGCGTTGAGACCGGCAATGGCCGAAGCGATCAGCGTCGTGGCGTCACCCGACGAGAGGGCATCGGCATCGATATCGACGATATCCTCCATGATGACACCGTCCACGACCCACAACGGCTTGGAGCTGCCGTAGATCGACGTGGCACCGCGGACACGGATCTTGGGGGCGGTACCGAACGTACCGGAGACGTTCTGCACCGACACTCCGGCCGAACGCCCCTCCAGACCGCGGCTGATGTCGGCCATACCGGCCAGTTTCACGTCGTCGGCGACCAGCTGGTCGGCGGCTCCCGTAAACAGACGCTTGTCCATCTGCGTCATACCCGTTACCACGACCGCCTCGACATTCTGCGCATCGGGTTCAAGCTGCACCCGAATATTGGCTGCGACATCGACATCCTGGGTCTTGTAACCCACATAAGAGATCTGGAGTTTTCCCGTCTGGGGCACTCCCGAAAGCTCGAACTCTCCTTTGACACTGGTGGAAGTACCAATTGTCGGGCGATCCTTGACAACTACAGTAGCACCGACGATCGGTGTTCCAGTCTCATCGATGACCAGACCCTTGACCGTCTGCGTTTGGGCCGAGGCCGTCATCAAACAAAAAACCGCCAGTAACGATAAGAGTAAATTCTTTACCATAGGCAGGAATTTAAAGGGTTAAAAAATAAGGGAACAGGGTAAAAAGTTCAAGAACCTCCCTTTTTCAAGAGGTAGCGGATCCCCGAAAACAAAATGAAACAGGCCCCGGCCGGGATCTATTCCGTCCATGTTTCTCTTCTCCGCCGAATCATTGCGGCTCCTTTCATGCACATTTCGCGGCATAAAAGGGAAGAAGAGAAAACCAGCGTCAGCAACTCAGAGCTGACACGGATCCTGTCTCCGGATTCAAAGGAAGAATCGACGGCTCCGAGGGCAAAGCCGCAGGAACGCATGCCCGGCATCGAGATGCAAGCATGTGACACAGAATGGGATTCCGAAGAGATAAAGGAGGGCGAAAGAGAATTGAATCGCCGCTCATGCGCCCGCGACCGGCCATCAACCGATCCGGCAAGGGGGGGGGGAATTTTTTGATGCCCTCTTTACATAGGGAAGAGTCGTGGCCGGCACGCGACGGGACCGACGACGGAGGAATCCGGTCATCGGCTTCGCAGCATAAAAACCATAATCTCTTTCCATATGAAACTGAATGGACCCTACAGGATCCGTCATATTACAAAGTTAAAAAAATTATTCCCATAAAACCAAATTTTTTAGGTCCAAAAATAGTACAATATGAACTTTTTTGTCCAATACAGGCCCGCAGAAGAGACGTGCACCCGGTCTTTGAAAGACAGGGACCCGGCTGTTCCGGATCTTCTGCCATAGGGACAATGGCCTCCTGCCCCTATCCGCAACAGGGGTCAATCCCCTTTCCGAAGAAAAAAAGTAAAAGTAGATTCCAGCTTCTCCGTAAATTTTCTATTTTTGTGTAGACAGAACCAAATCCAATCGACAGAGACCGACCAACCTATGAAACTCTATTTCGACATCGAATACCGTACCCGCTGGGGCGAACAGCTCGTCCTGCTGCTCGGGAAACGGAAAATCGCCATGCGGTACACCGACGACGGCATCTGGCACGCCAGTGTCGAGCTGCGTTCCGGAGCGGAGCGGCTCGAATACCGCTATGCGGTCGAACGCGACAATGCGCAGGTCCGTACCGAATGGTATCCCCACACGCTCCGCCCCGCGGAGTTCTCCGACTGCAGGGCGCTGCGGATCCACGACCGCTGGCAGGATATCGGCTCCGACGCACCGTTCCGCACGGTGGCCTACACCCGCGGCATCTTCGCTCGCCGGGCAGCATGGCCGGCCGCAAAGCGCCGCAGGGAAGACAAAACCGCCGCACAGGCGACCTTCCGGATGACCGTTCCGGCACTGTGGCCCGACGAAACGCTGGCCATCGCCTCCGACCGCCTCGACAACTGGCAGCGGATCGTCCCGTTCGACGACACCCGCTTTCCCGAATGGGAACTCGGCCTGGCCCTCCCGAAGGGGAGCGAATACAAGTTTCTGATCGCCGACCGTACAACCCTCACCCCCATTCTGTGGGAAGAGGGTGCCAACCGCATCTGGAACGGCGTCGCCCCGGACGGCGAACGGCTGATCGAGGCCTCCCTGCAGCCCCGCATTCCGGAGCGCCACTGGCGCAGCGCCGGTACGGCCATCCCCGTCTTCTCGCTCCGTTCGGAGCAGAGTTTCGGAGTCGGCGAATTCCTCGACCTGAAGTTGCTCGTAGACTGGGCCGTCGCCACGCAGCAGCGCGTGATCCAACTCCTGCCGATCAACGACACCACGATGACCCACACCTGGGAGGACTCCTACCCCTACAACGCCAACTCGACCTTCGCGCTGCACCCGCAGTTCATCCGGCTGACCGAGGCCGGCGTCGAGGAGGATGACGCATACCGCAGCCTGCGCAGCGAACTCAACGCACTTCCCGAGGTGGACTACGAACGGGTAAACGGCGCCAAGATGCGGCTGCTGCGCGAAGCCTTCGCCCGCCACGGGGCGCGCACGGCGGCCCGCCGCGACTACCGGGAGTTCCTCGAGGCCAACCGCGAATGGCTGCTGCCCTATGCGGCATTCTGCTCGCTGCGCGACGAATACGGCACCGCCGACTTCTCACGCTGGGGCGACTACGCACACTTCGACCGCACGAAAGTGGAGGTCTACTGCCGAAAGCGGCGCAGCGATATTGCCTTCCACTGCTACATCCAGTACCACCTGCACCTCCAGCTCACGGAGGCCGTGCGTTACGCCCACGCCCGCGGGGTCATCCTCAAGGGCGACCTGCCGATCGGCATCAGCCGCACGAGCGCCGACGCCTGGCAGTTTCCGCGCCTCTTCCACATGGATTCGCAGGCCGGAGCCCCGCCCGATGCCTTCTCGGCCGCCGGCCAGAACTGGGGATTCCCGACCTACGACTGGGAGCGCATGTCGCGGGATGACTACGCCTGGTGGCGAGCCCGCCTGCGCAAGATGTCGGAGTATTTCGATGCCTACCGCATCGACCACATCCTCGGCTTCTTCCGCATCTGGGAGATCCCCGTCGATGCCGTCCACGGACTGTTGGGACACTTCAACCCCGCCATGCCCTACCCGGCCGAAGAGTTGCGCGGCATGGGATTCGACCTCGCGGAGGGTCGTTACACGACTCCGCCGACCGACGGGTGGATCCTCGAGCGCTTGTTCGGCGAACTGGCCGGCGAGGTTCGCACCAAATACCTCCGCAACGGGCATCTGCTGCCGGTCTGCGCCACACAGCGCAGGGTGCTGCAACTCTTCCCGGGCGACGACGAGCGGTCGAAGCGCCTGCGCGACGGATTCCTGGCTCTGCTCGACGACGTACTCTTCGTCGAGGACCCCTACCGCAAGGGACACTACCACCCCCGCATCGCAGCCCAATCGACCTTCTCTTTCCAGTTGCTCTCCCCCCAACAGCAGGAGGCCTTCAACCGCCTGCACGACGACTTCTTCTACCGCTGCCACGACCGGTTCTGGCAGGAATCGGCCCTACGCAAGCTGCCGATGCTGCTCCGAGCCACCGACATGCTCGCCTGCGGCGAGGACCTCGGCATGATCCCCGACTGCGTCCCCGAGACGATGCGGGCGCTGAAGATCCTCTCGCTCGAGATCCAGCGCATGCCCAAATCACTCTCCGAGACGTTCGCCGATCCGGCGCACTACCCCTACCTGAGCGTCTGCACCACCTCGACCCACGACATGAACCCGCTGCGGGCCTGGTGGGAGGAGGACCGCAGCGTCACGGACCGTTTCTACCACGAGGTGCTGCACGGCGAGGGCGACACGCCGTGGTTCTGCGAACCGTGGATTTGCCGCCGCATCATCGGCATGCACCTCTCGTCGCCGGCGATGTTCACGATCCTGCCCCTGCAGGACTGGCTGTCGATGGACGGAGGGCTGCGCCTGCAGATGCCCGACCGGGAGCGCATCAACGTCCCGGCCATCCCGCGCTACTATTGGCGCTACCGCATGCACCTGACCCTGGAGCGGCTGCTCGCTGAGGAGGACTTCAACACCACGATGCGCGACATGATCGCCATGAGCCGGCGCCGCTGAGCCCGCCCGGCAGAACAAACCGAACGAAAGCGCCACGGTCCGGGAACCCGGACCGTGGCGCTTTCAGTACGGAGACCTTACGGACATACGCTCACTCCTCGCCTTCGAGCCAGCGGAGGAAGTCGTCCACGCGCGACCGGCTCACGACCATCTCGAAATCGGGATGGGGCCGGGCGATGATCTTCAGCCGGTTGCCGAGATACTTGACCACGCTGGCGATCGCCTGCATCGAGACGATGCAGTTGCGCGAGATGCGGAAGAAGTTCCGCTCGTCCAGCTCCTCGGAAAGGATGTCCAGTGAGAGGTCCATCACGTAACGGTTGTTGTCCACCGTCACCAGATAGGTGTTCTTCTCCTCGGAATAGAAATAGGCGATATCGGCAGTCTTCACCGGCACGATCCGGTCGTTGAAACGCACCACGTAACGCTGCTTGCGCCCGCGGGGCGGAGCGACCGCCTCAAGCAGCCGCGCCGTATCGGTCGCCGCGCCTCCTGCCCGGCAGCGCTCCACGGCCCGCCGGAGTGCTGCGGGATCGATCGGCTTGAGCAGGTAGTCGATGCTGTTCACCTCGAAAGCCCGCACGGCATAGCTGTCGTAGGCCGTTGTCATGATGACCCGGGCCGTCACGTCGATCTGCCGGAAGATCTCGAAACAGTCGCCGTCCGAGAGCTCCACATCCATGAAAATCACGTCGGCGACATTCCCCGGAGTCCGCAGCCAGCCGACGGTCTCGCGTACCGATCCGGTCGTCCCTACGATATGCAGGTCGGGGAAATGCTGCGTGAGCGCGCGGGCCAGGCTCTGCCGGGCCATGATCTCGTCCTCAACAATCAATACTCTCATAATAGCGGAATCATAACAAAGGTAAGGTGACACGGTATTCGGTCTCCGTGTGGCAGATTCCGATCGGCCGGTCGGCCAGATCGAGGTACTGCTGCCGGATGTAGTTCAGTCCCACGTGCGTGGATGAAGCCGGCGCGGAGAGCTTCGGGCGAAGGTTGTTCGTCACGGTCACCGAGTCGGCCGTAACCGCGATGCGGATCACGAGCGGAGAGGAGGTATCCACCGCATTGTGCTTGATGGCGTTCTCGATGAGCAGCTGGATCGAGCAGGGGACGACGTTGCGCATCAGAGCCTGCTCGTCGATCTCCTGCCGGACGGTAAAACCGTCGGCGAAACGCACCTGCAGCAAATCGACATACATCCCGACGAAATCCAGTTCCTCCTTGAGCCGTACAAGCGGCTCGGCCTCGTTCTGAAGCATGTAACGGTAGATCCCCGCCAGCTTGTGGATGTAGGCGCTCGCCTGTTCGGTGCGTTGTTCGCAGACCAGACAGTCGAGTATATTGAGCGAGTTGAACAGGAAATGGGGATTGACCTGCTGCTTGAGTTTCATGTAGAGGAACTGCGCCTGATGGGTCCGCCCCCGCTCGGTCCGCAGCACGGAGCGGGCAACCAGCGCATAATCGACCATGAAGACGACCGAATAGAGCGTCGCCTCGAAGAGCAGCGTGATGATCGACAGTTGGAGGAACTCGCGCCAGGAGAATGCCGCATCGAAGCCGAAGGGCAGATGCAGCCCGGCAATCAACGTCGCACAAACCGTCGTCACGAAGACGAACAAAGTGAGAGACAACGCCTTGACAACATTCTTCTGATCCGAGTGCCGCCGCATGTGGCGCACGTAGATCACATTGACTCCCAGCAGAAAGATCAGCGCCACGGAGTTAGACACCAGCAGGTCGGCCATCTGGTAGAAGCGCTCGACCGAGAACGAGGGCGTGGCAAAGAGTTCTACATAAGCCAGTCGGAGGGCGAAGATCACCCCCACGGCCAGCAGCACCAGCCCGATGCGGGGCGTCCACGTCGCCGGCCGCGCAGCATCGTCGCCGCGCCGGAAGAATTTGGTGAACCAGACTATGCCCCAGCCGAGAATCTCGGTCGTGAGGAAGGTCGATACGGCATGCACGGCGAGCGGCGAGCGGACGACCCGCTCGATCAACGCGGCGCCCCCCGTACCGAGCAGGTAACCGATCACATTGACCACGATGACGCTCGCGGCCGTAAACTCGACGTTCAGTCCCCGCCGCAGACAGATCAACACGATCAACGCAATGGTCAGCAGCGTAAGCACCAGTTCGTCGTTCACCCCCGCGGTCCGGCACAACAGGGCGACGACTGCATGAAGGGCCGCAAACAGGTGGATGATTACGGAGACTTTGGACGACCGCATGGTGATCAGTTCTTCGGTTCGGGGTATTTGTTTAGGTCAGAATAAAGGTAGTGATTTTCGGCGAAACGACCAAATCCGCCACCCGACCACTCATCGGAAAAATCCTGCCATTCGTCGCCTCCATTCCCCCGTTCGTCGCCCGGAGGGTTCAAAATCGGGATTTTTTATTAAAATTTGTATGACCTAAAACACAACCTGCAACCGAATGAACAAGCCCAAACTCTCCTTTTGGCAGATTTGGAACCTCAGCTTCGGATTTCTCGGCGTACAGATCGGATATTCGCTCCAGAACTCCAATACGTCGAGCATTTTCGAATCGCTGGGTGCCGATGTAAGCCACCTGAGCTATTTCTGGCTCGCGGCACCGCTGGCCGGCATGATCATCCAGCCGATCATCGGGCTCTTCTCCGACGGAACGTGGACCCGTCTAGGCCGCCGCATTCCCTACATCCTGGGGGGTTCGATCGTCTCGGCGCTGGCGTTGGCCCTCATGCCCAACTGCCCGCGGCTGCTGGCTTTCGCCCCTTTGGCCATGGGAGCCTTCATCCTGCTCTTCATGGATCTCTCGTTCAATGTCACGATGCAGCCCTTCCGGGCCCTGGTAGCCGACATGCTCGACGACCGGCAGAAAACCCAGGGCTATGTGGTACAGACCTTCCTGATCAACCTCGGAGCAGTCATCGGAGCCATCCTGCCGCTGATCATGACGCAACTGGGCGTCTCGGACGAAGCCGAGCCGGGAAGCGTTCCCGAACACATCGCCTATTCCTATTATATAGGAGGCGCCATCCTGCTGCTGACCGTTCTGGTCACCTCGTTCAAAACCAAGGAGTACCCGCCCGAGGAGTTCGCCCGCTACAACGACCTGAAGCCCGAGCCGGAAGGCCCGCGCCCGGGGTTCATGACCCTGATGCGCAACATCCCGCAGGCCATGGTCCGACTGGGGGTCACGCAGTTCTTCTCGTGGGCCGCCCTTTTTCTCATGTGGACCTACCTCAAGCCCGCCATCACGGGGGTTGTCACCGACCATGCAACGGGCGAGATCCTCTCGGCGGGAGCCACGCAGACCTGGGTCGGCGTGCTGAACGGCACCTACCCCATTCCGGCCTGCATCGCCGCCCTCTTCCTGGGACGCATCGCCGCACGCTGGGGCAACAGGCCCGTCTACGCCGCCTGCCTGTTGCTGGGCGCCGCAGGTTTCGCCGGGCTCTGCCTGCTGCACAACCAGTATGCGCTGATGATCCCGATGGTCGGCATCGGCATCGCCTGGGCCGGAATCCTCGCCATGCCCTATGCCATCCTCTCGCGGGCCGTCGAACCCCGACACATGGGGGTCTACATGGGTATCTTCAACTTCACGATCACCATCCCGCAGATCGTCATCGGACTGACCGGAGGCGCCATCGTCAAATACTGCTTTGCCAGCAATGCCGTGTGGATGCTGGCCCTGGCCGGCCTGTTCATGCTGCTTGCTGCCCTCTCCGTGGGCTTCGTCCGTGAAGAGGCGGCCCGATAAACCGAACCCGAAAGAAACCAATTTATCAACCAACCAAAATTCCTATGAAAAAATTTTTGACTATGTGTGTGGGAATCTTGCTGACCGGCCTGATTACCCCCCCCTTACGCTGGCGCAAAACGCTGGCTATGAGGTACAAGGCGTAGTTGTAGACAAAACGGGAATGCCGATTCTGGGAGCGACCGTGGTCGAGAAGGGTACGACCAACGGCGTCTCGACCGGAATCGACGGCGACTATGCCATCCGTGTGGCCTCGCCCGAATCGGTGATCGAGGTCAGCTACGTCGGCTACAAGACCGTCGAGCTGGTAGCCTCGTCGTCGCTGCTCGCCCGACTCACGCTCGAAGAGGATGCCATGGGCATCGACGACGTGGTGGTCATCGGCTACGGTACGGTCAAGAAGAACGACATGACCGGATCGGTCGTAGCCGTCAAGGCCGAGGAGTTCAACCGCGGAGCCGTCGTATCGGCCCAGGACATGCTCAAGGGCAAGGTGCCGGGCGTACACATCATTCCCGGTGACGGAGGTCCCGGTTCGAGTTCGACGATCCGCATCCGCGGCGCCGCATCGCTCAATGCCTCGAACGATCCGCTGATCGTGATCGACGGCGTGCCCATCGCCTCGGACGGCGGCACGGGTATGGCCAACCCGCTCGAGACGATCAATCCCAACGACATCGAGTCGTTCACCGTACTCAAGGATGCCTCGGCGGCAGCGATCTACGGTTCGCGCGCCTCGAACGGCGTAATCATGATCACGACCAAGAAGGGCAAGGGCAACACCCCGCGCGTGTCGTACAGCGGCAGCGTGAGCGTACAGACCAACTCCGACGAGCTGCCCGTGATGACCCCCGGAGAGTTCCGCAGCTATGTGGACCGCGTCTTCCCCGCGGGAACCGCCACCGGCGACAAGGTGCACGCCATGATGGGCGACAAGAACACCGACTGGCAGGAACTCATCTTCCGGACGGCCATCTCGCACGACCACAATGTCAGCCTGACGGGCAACATCAACGACCGCATGCCCTACCGCGCCTCGGTGGGCTACACCAACCAGCAGGGCACGCTCGAAACCTCGAAATACGAACGCGGGACCCTCGATCTGAGCCTCTCGCCCAACTTCTTCGACAAGCACCTGACGGTCAATATGAATGCGAAGGGTGTGGTCACCTCGCAGCGCTACGCCTCGAGCGGGGTGGTCGGCTCGGCAGCCTTCTTCAACCCCACGATCGACCCCTACTGGCGCAACGAAGACGGTTCGATCGACTACACGACCACCAACGGATTCTGGAACTACGGTTCGGGCCGCGGCGATGAGTTCACCCCCAACACGCTGCTGGGTGCCGGACCTCTCTCGCAGCTCTACGACCGCGACAACACGGCGCGCGCCAAACGTTTCATCGGCAACGCGCAGATCGACTACAAGGTACACGGCTTCGAGGCCCTGCGCTTCAACCTCAACCTCGGTATGGACATCTCCTCGGCGAAGACCTACGACGGGGTGAACCCCGGATCGTTCCAGGCCTACACCGACACCGAAGCCCGTGGCTGGGGCCAGTACTCGTGGACGACGAACTTCCGCCGCAACCAGCTGCTCGAGTTCTACGCCAATTTCAACAAGGAGTGGGGCATCCACCACCTCGACGTGATGGCCGGCTACTCGTGGCAGCACTTCTACAGTTCGGACCACACGGTGACCTACTTCAACGAGACCCACGAGCAGAAGGGCGAGGATTCGCGCTATCCGTTCAACCGCCAGGAGAGCTACCTGCTGTCGTTCTACGGCCGCATCAACTACTCGATTGCCTCGAAATACCTGTTCACCTTCACGCTGCGTGACGACGCCTCGTCGCGCTTCTCGAAGGATACGCGCTGGGGCCTCTTCCCGTCGGCCGCCTTCGCCTGGAACATCGCCCAGGAGGAGTTCCTCAAGGACGTGCGCGCCGTCTCGTCGCTCAAACTGCGTCTGGGCGCCGGACAGACCGGGCAGCAGGAGATCTTCCAGAACTATCCCTACCTGGCCCGCTACTCGATGTCCACCGATGTCTACAAACAGTACAACATGGGCAGCGCCGGCTACATGTTCTACCTCACCCCGGCCGCCTACGACCCCGACATCAAGTGGGAGACTACGACCACCTACAACGTCGGCCTCGACTTCGGTTTCCTGGACGGGCGCATCAACGGCAGCGTGGACTGGTACCTGCGCCAGACCGACGACCTGCTCAACAACGTCATCACCCCGATGGGTTCGAACTTCGGCAACACCGTGCTGACGAACATCGGCTCGATGGAGAACCGCGGCGTGGAGTTCAACCTCAACGTCATCCCCGTACAGACCGAGGACTGGAACCTCATGATCGGACTGAACGGCACATTCCAGCACACCGAATTCACGAAACTCAACAACACGGACGATCCCGACTACAGCATCCAGACGGGCGGCATCTCGAAGGGTACGGGCAACCTGCTCCAGCGCCACATGGTCGGTTACTCCCCCTATACGTTCTACTGCTTCCAGCAGGTTTACGACCAAAACGGCAACCCGATCCAGAACGCCCTGGTAGACCGTGACAAGGACGGCAAGATCACGCAGGCCGACCGCTACATGACCGACAAGAGCCCCAACCCCGACTTCTTCTACGGTGTGAGCGTCAAACTCTCCTACCGCAACTGGGATTTCGGCTTCAACGGCCACGGCTCGGTAGGCAACTGGGTCTTCAACGACTTCGCATCGGCCAACTCGACCTCGAACCTCGACCTGAACGCCGGCAACCTGCCCAACTTCGCCAAGCTCGTCGAGAAGACCGGCTTCACGAAGGCCAACAGCGGCGAACAGTGGTATTCGGACTACTTCCTCGAGGACGCCTCGTTCTTCCGCATGGACGACATCAACCTCGGCTACACCTTCGACAAGGTGGGCAGCTGGAAGGGCTCGATCCGCGTGGCCTTCGGCGTGCAGAACGTCTTCGTCATCACGGACTACAGCGGTGTGGATCCCGAAATTCCGGGCGTGAACGGCATCGACGGCTCGATCTGGCCCCGCCCGCGCACCTACTCGCTGCGTCTGAACGTCAATTTCTAAAACCGAAAGAGAACCATGAAACGAAACATGAAACACATAGCCTGGATCGCCGCAGGGGCCTCGATGCTCTTCACCGCCTGTATCGGAGACCTCGACACCCTGCCGCTCAACCCCTCCGACTCGACCTCGGAAACGGTCTACGGCGCCGATGAGAGCGGCTACATCGCCGGACTGACGAAACTCTACTTCAACTTCGTCTCGAACGAAACCACCGACCTGCAGGTCAGCGATGCCGGCGCCTCGGAGCTGGTCCGCGCCTTCTGGACCGTGCAGGAGGTGACCTCCGACGCCTGCAAGTGCGCCTGGGAGAACGACGCCTGGGTGCGCGCCATGAACACCAACACGTGGTCCGATGCCGACAACGACGCCACCTATGCCGTCTACGTCCGCACGCTGCAGGGCATTGCCTACACCAACGAATACCTGCGCCAGACCGCTTCGGACCGCCTCTCCGACCGCGGTGTGAGCAGCGAACTGGCCGCCAAGATCCAGGGATTCCGCGCCGAAGCCCGCTTCCTGCGCGCCTACTTCTACTGGATGGCTCTCGACGTATTCGGCGACGTGCCCTTCACCACCGAGAACTCGCCCTTCGGCGGCGGCGTGAACCCCAAGCAGGCTTCGCGCAAGGATGTCTTCGACTACTGTATCTCGGAGCTGACAGCCCTGGCGGCCGACGACAGCCCGATGCCGGCCGCCCGCTCGAACTACCCGCGTGCCGACAAGGGAGCCGTGCTGGGTCTGCTGGCCCGCATGTACCTCAACGCCGAGGTCTACACCGGAACACCCATGTGGCAGGAGGCCAAGGATGCCTGCGAGGATATCTTCACGATGGGCTACTCGCTCTGCCCGGAATATGCCGACCTGTTCCGCGGTGACAACGGCGAGAATCCCGAAGCCCTGAACGAGGTTCTCTTCGGCATCTCCTACGACGCCGAGCAAACGCAGTCCTACGGCGGCACGAGCTACCTGACGCTGGCCGCCATTGCAGCCACCGACGTTTCCTCGACCCAGATGATCAACGGCGTGAACAACGGATGGGGCGGTATCCGCGTACCCTATGAGTATGTCGAGAAGTATTTCAACGTCCGCAACGCCGACTACTCGGCCGGTACCTACGACGTGAACGACAAGCGCGGCAGGATGTTCTACATCAAGGGCCGTTCGGAGTCGATGGACGGAGCGCTCTACGTCTTCCTCAATGGCTGGAGCTGCCTGAAGTTCAACAATATACCACACAACATGGACCAGGATTCATACCTTGCGACGGCCGCTTCGAAGGCCTACAGCGACATCGACTTCCCGATGATCCGTCTGGGCGAGATCTACCTGATCTATGCCGAGGCCTGCATGAACCTCGGACAGGCCAACACGGCGCTGCCCAAGGTCCAGGATCTTGCTGCACGTGCCGGTGTAACCGCACCGACGTCGATCACGCAGGAGTGGCTGATCGAGGAGCGCGCCCGCGAGCTGATGTGGGAGGGTCACCGCCGCACGGACCTGATCCGCTACGGCAAGTTCACCTCCTCGTCGTTCCTGTGGACCTACAAGGGAGGCTCCTTCAGCGGTCAGGGATTCGACGACCACATGAAGATCTTCGCCATCCCGGCATCCGAGCTGGCCTCCAACCCCGAGTTGCACCAGAACCCCGGATACGGAGCCGGCACCTCCACCGAAGAATAATTAAAAACCTTCAAGAACCATGAAAATCAAGAGATATGCGATGATGCTGGCGGCCACCACGGGACTCTTCGCCGCCTGCCAGGATCTCGACGAAATGCACACCTACGCCCCGGAGGATGTGGTGGCTCCCGTGCTCCACAACCTGCCCGAGGAGATCGTCATCACCTCCGAGAACATGGGCGAGACCCAGGTTTTCACGTGGGATGCCGCCGATTTCGGCGTCTCCACACAGATCAACTACTCGCTCGAGGCCTCCTGCGGCGAGGGCGACCCCGTAGTTCTGTTCGCGGACCTTACGGATACCTCCACCGAACAACCCTACGAAAGCATCAACACCAAACTCGTCTATGACGCAGGCGTTGAACCGGATACCCCCACCCAGGTGAACTTCTACATCAGCGCCACGATCGGCACCGATTTCGAGAAGTTCTACTCGGCCCCCGTTGCCGTCACCATGACCGTCACCAAGGCCGAACGGGTCTACCCGACCGTCTGGGTGATCGGCGACTACTGCGGATGGAACCACTCGAACTCGCAGTTCCTGTTCAGCTTCTCGGACGACGAGATCAACTACGAAGGCATGATCGACTTCGGAGAGAAAGCAGCCAACGGCTTCAAACTGACGGGCATAGGAGGCTGGGACGACTCCTGCAACTGGGGTACCGACGGCGAAGCAGAAGCCCCCGAAGCCGAAGCGGCCTCCATCAAGCTGATCTCGGCCGGCAACTCGGGCAACATCACCGCCTACTCGAAGCGCTTCTACCGCTTCGCCTTCAACCGCGAATCGCTGACGCTCACCAAGGAGCTGTCGTTCGACCAGCTGGGAATCGTGGGCGACGGCGTCGGCAGCTGGGACAATGACGTCGTGATGGAGTTCGACACGAAGACGCAGCGCTTCTGGGCCGATGTCGAACTGGTGTCCGGTGCGATCAAGTTCCGCGCCGATGGAGCCTGGGACACCTCGTTCGGCTCCTCGACCGAAGGCATGCTCGACGGCAGCGACAACATCCAGGTTCCGGCCGGAAACTACCGCATCTACGTCAATCTGAACAACTCGGTGGCGATGACCTACGAGCTCAACGCCGACGATTACGGGCAGAGCGGAGGCGAAGAGGAGCCCGACCCCGAAACGGCCGACTGGTACATCCACGGACAGACCGTCGCCACTCCCGACTGGGGCCCGACCCCGATGGAGAGCGCCAGCTCGAACATCGTCGCCTACAAGGCCGCCGGAGTGGAGGTTGCCGCCAACTCGCAGTTCCTCTTCAAGAGCGGCGACGAGTCGCAGTGGCTCGGTGCCGACGCCTCGCTGGCAGGCGGAGACGAAATGTACACCTGCACGGTCGGCTCGGCCTTCGCCGTGTCGGCCAACAAGGTGAATGCCGTCATTGCCGAAGCCGGCACCTACGACTACTGGCTGCTGCCCGAAGCCGGACGCGCCTACGTCATGGCCGCAGGGGTCAAACCCGAATACGTCGCCGAGACGTGGGGCCTGATCGGCAGCATCTCCGGCTGGGGTGATCTGGGAGACCTGTCGATGAGCGAACAGGAGGGTTACCTCGTCCGCAAGGGCGTTGCGCTGACGACCGCCGACGAATTCAAGATCCGCTTCAACAACGAGTGGGACGACTCGAAGAACTACGGTACGGCCTCGGGCGGTGCGATCGACATCAACACGGCCGTCGCGGTGGTCACCAGCGGCGGATCGCAGAACATGAAGGTCCAGCTCGACGGCACCTACGACATCTACTTCGATCTGGCCAACAGCACGATCTACGTCATGAGCCCGGGCAAGACCCCGGCCGACGTACAATAGGACGCATCCACGGAGCGGAGGAGTACCTCCGCTCCGTTTCTGGCCTGCGGCCCCCGACCGGACCGCAGGCCCCGAATAGAGAAACAAGAACCGATTAACGATGATGAAAAAACTGCTCTACCTGCTGCTGCCGCTTCTCCAAGCAACGGCATTCTCGTGCAGCGAGGACAAGACCTCCGGCAACGGAGGCGCGCTGCTCACCGTGACACCCGACAAGATCGAGTTCGGGACCGAAGGCGGAAGCCAGCTGATCGACCTGCGCACCGACGCCGGTTCGTGGACGCTGACCCCAAGCGACGGGGCCGAATGGTGTACCCCCGAACGAACATCGGGCCGGACCTCCACGTCGTTCCACATCCTGGCAACGGCCAACGACGGCGCCGAACGCACGACAACGCTGACCGTCTCGGCCCCGGGATGCGAACCGGTGGCGATCTCCGTAAAACAGGCGGGCGACACGCCGGCCGGCAGCGAAGAGGTCGTGGCCGAACCCGATGCCTGGGATAACGTCAAGCGCGCCGACATCTCCTACCAGGCGCTCGTCTACAGTTTCGCCGACGGAGACGGAGACACGAAAGGCGACCTGAAGGGACTCACCGGACGGCTCGACTACCTCGACGCACTGGGTGTCTCGGCCATCTGGCTCTCGCCTATCCACCCCTCAGCCTCGTACCACGGCTACGACGTGCTCGACTACGAGGCGGTCAATCCCACCTTCGGCACCGAAGCCGACCTGAAGGCGCTGATCGACGCCGCACATGCTCGCGGCATGAAGATCTATTTGGACTATGTGCTCAACCACACGGCCAAGGACCATCCCTGGTTCCGGGAGGCCGTCTCCTCGACGGAAAGCCCCTTCCGCAGCTACTACATCTTCTCGAAGGACCCGCAGTCGGACATTGCGGCCGGGAAGATCGACCAGATCGCCACGGAGGGCGCCGCAGGCTACGATGCGGGGCAATGGTTCTCGACAGACAGCGATGCGGGGGCTGCGGGACGCTTCCGTTTCGAACTCGACTGGACGAACGCCGCAGCGCCGACCGTCACGGTCACCGAGACGACCGACGCCCCCGACGAGGAGAACACCGACACCTCGGCCGGCGGCAAATACCTCTATTACGGCGATGTGCAGATGGCGCGTTTCCACACCACCGACGACACGCACTACCACCTGACGCTCGACTTCGCGTCGGACTGGGGCTTTCTGATCCGCACCTCGGCCACCTCGTGGGCCGCAGGAACCAAATTCGGAGCTCCGGACAACCGGACGATCCTCGAGATGGGCAAACCCTTCACGCTCACGTCGAGCAGTTCGGCGGCCAACATCCAGTTCGCAATGCCGACACTCTATCACTCGCACTTCTGGACCGCCGCCTTTGCGGACCTCAACTACGGCAAGGCAGCCGAGGCCGAGCAGTCGGCCGCATTCAAGGCCGTGACCGAAGCAGCCGACAAATGGGTGGCCATGGGCATCGACGGATTCCGTCTCGACGCCGTGAAGCACATCTACCACAATGCCTACAACGACGAGAACCCCACCTTCCTCAAGAAGTTCTACGACCGCATGAACGACTCCTACCACGCCAACGGCGGACAGGGCGACTTCTACATGGTGGGAGAGATGCTCGACGACGGCGCCAACGCCGCTCCCTACTACAAGGGACTGCCGGCCCTGTTCGAGTTCTCGTTCTGGTACAAGCTCTCCTGGGCCCTGCAAAACGGCATCGGGCGTTACTTCGTCAAGGACATCCTTGCATACCAGCCCGCCTACAGACAGTACCGCTCCGACTACATCGAGGCCACGAAACTCTCGAACCACGACGAAGACCGCACGGCCACGGCACTGGGCCGCGTGGAGGGACGGCTGCGCGTGGCTGCCGCCGTGCTGCTCACGGCGCAGGGCGCCCCCTACATCTATCAGGGCGAGGAGCTCGGATACTGGGGGTCGAAGCAGAACGGCGACGAATACGTCCGCACCCCGATCCTGTGGGACAAAGCCGCGAAGGAGCTCGCCTCGGGAGCACTCTCGGGCAAGATCGACAAGTCGATGCTGACCGCAGCGATCTCCGTGGAGGCGCAGGACGAGGACGAAGGATCGCTGCTGAACCTCTACCGCACCTTCGCCCGGTTGAGAAACACCTACCCGGCACTGGCCGAAGGCGAGATGACCCGTCACCCGGTCTATAACGACGGGAATGCCGCACAGGAGGCCGTAGCCGTCTGGTACCGCGAGAAGGACGGACAGCGGATGCTCGTGGCCCACAACTTCTCGGACAAGGCACAGACGCTGACCCTCACCGATGCACTCGGCAAGGCCGTAGGCGTCTCGGGAACGGTGACCCTGAAGAAAAACGACGGCGAGGCACTGCTCACACTGGGCGGCTACTCCTCGGTCGTCTTCACCCTCTGATATGCTCCGAACGATGAAACGATTGCTTTCGATCCTGCTTGCAGCCCTCTGTGCGGCCTGCACGACGACACCGCCGGCCGAAACGGCCGCCCATCCCGAATGGAGCTACAACGCCGTCGTCTACGAAATGAACGTGCGGCAATACACCCCCGAGGGGACTTTCGCAGCGGCGGCCCGGGAGCTGCCCCGTCTCAAAAGAATGGGCGCAGACATCATCTGGCTCATGCCGATCCACCCGATCGGCGTCAAGGAGCGCAAGGGAACTCTCGGCTCCTACTACGCCATCTCGGACTACTGTGCCGTAAATCCCGAATTCGGAACTCTGGATGAGTTCGACCGCTTCGTCGCCGAAGCCCACAGGCTGGGGCTGCGCGTCATCCTCGACTGGGTGGCCAACCACACCTCGCCCGATGCACGGTGGATCACCGAGCGGCCCGCCGACTGGTACGTCCGCGACTCGCTGGGCCGCACCATCGTGCAGTACGACTGGACCGACATCGCCAAACTCAACTACGACAATGCCGACATGCGGCAGGAGATGGAGCACGCCATGCGCTTCTGGCTCGAGCGCGGCATAGACGGATTCCGCTGCGACATGGCCTGCGAGGTGCCCATAGACTTCTGGCGCACAACGCTGCCTGCGCTGCGGCGTGACTACCCGCAGATCTTCCTGCTGGCCGAGGGCGAGGATCCCGCACTGCACGAGGGGGCCTTCGACGCCTCCTACTCCTGGGAACTGCACCACCTGATGAACGACATCGCCCGGGGCAAGCGGGGTGTCGCGGAGCTGAAGGAGTACCTGAAAAAGGATGCGGCAAACACCCCGCGCGAAGCGTTCCGGCTGATGTTCACCTCGAACCACGACGAGAACTCGTGGGCCGGGAGCGAGTTCGAACGCATGGGCGATGCCGCGCGCGTCATGGCCCTGCTCACCTTCACCCTGCCCAAGGGCATGCCGCTCATCTACACCGGGCAGGAGATCGGCTACGACCACCGCTTCGCCTTCTTCGAGAAAGACCCCGTGCCGCAATGGTGCGAAAACGAATTCGGAGAGTTCTACGCGGCGCTGGCCCGCCTGCGCCACGAACACCCGGCACTGGCCTCCGGCGAACGGGGTGCCGAAGCACGCTATCCGGCCGAAGGGAGCCTGCCCGACGGCGTATTCGGCTTCACGCGCGGCACCGGAAGCGACGCGGTGACCGTCATCGCCAACCTCACGGCCGCAGAGCAGGAGTTCGGGCTGCCGACCGAAGGTCCGCTCCGCGAATTCTTCACCGGACAGATCCTCAGCGCAGGCAGCCGGGCCGTACTTCCCGCATGGGGATGGCTGGTGCTCACGCCCGAAAAGGAGTGATCCGGCCGGAAACCGGCCGCCGAACGAACGCACGAACCGACTTTCATATTAACTTTACCAAACAAACAATACCTTGAACCGAATTTTGATGACACTTGCAGCAGCCGGCATGCTCTCCTGTGCAGCACAACCGGCATTCGACCCCGCCTCGATAGCCGACGCATCGGGTGAGGTCGCACGGATCGAACCCCTCTCGTGGTGGACGCAGATGCAGACGCCCCTGCAGCTGCTCGTCGCCGGAGAACGGATCTCCGACTACGGAGTCCGCATCGAAGGGGGACGGGGCGTGAAGGTCACGGCGACCCACAAGGCCGACAGCCCCAACTACCTCTTCGTCGATGTCGCCATCGATGCCGCGGCCGCACCGGGCACCTACTACCTCGTCTTCTCGAAGGAGGGGCGGGAGTTCAAGATGCCCTACGAAATCGCGGCACGCCGTGAAGGTTCGGCACAGCGCCGGAGCTTCACGACCTCGGACATGATCTACCTCCTCATGCCCGACCGCTTCGCCAACGGCAATCCCGAAAACGATTCGACCCCCGACACGCAGGAGAGGGCCGACCGCGAAGCCTTCTTCGGCCGCCACGGCGGCGATATCCAGGGTATCCGCGACCACCTGGACTACATTGCCGACCTCGGGGCAACGGTCATCTGGCCCACGCCCCTGCTGCTCGACGACGAGCCCGAAGGATCGTACCACGGCTACGCCTGCGCCGACTACTACCGCATCGACCCCCGCTTCGGATCGAACGAGGAGTTCCGCAACCTGGTTGCCGAGGCCCATGAAAAGGGGCTGAAGGTAATCATGGACGTGGTGACCAACCACTGCGGCACGGCCCACTGGTGGATGCGCGACCTGCCCTTCGAGGACTGGATCCACCAGTTCCCCGAGTACACGGGCACGAACGTCTGCTTCTCGACGAACATGGATCCCAATGCCTCGAAATACGACCTCAACCTGCAGGAGAGCGGATGGTTCGTCCCCTCGATGCCCGACATGAACCTCGACAATCCCTATGTGCTGCGCTACTTCCAGCAGTGGGCCGTCTGGTGGACCGAATACGCCGACCTGGACGGATTCCGCGTCGATACCTACCCCTACAACGAGAAGGGTCCGATGAGCGAGTGGTGCGCCTCGGTACGCCGCGAGTACCCGGCGCTGAACATCGTGGGCGAGTGCTGGACATCGTCGATTCCGCAGCTGGCCTACTGGCAGTCAGGCAACGCGAACAAGGACGGATTCGACTCGCACCTCCCCTCGATCATGGACTTTCCGCTGCAGGAGGCCATCTGCCGCGCGGTGCCGACCGACTCGCTCCGCTGGGGCGAGGGCATGACCCGCATCTACGACTGTCTCTCGCACGACTTCGTCTACCACGACCTCTCGAAAATGATGATCTTCGCCGGCAACCACGACACGGACCGCATCGGCGACGTGGTGCGCAAGAACCCCGAGCGGCTGAAACTCGTCATGACGATGCTCGCCACCATGCGCGGCATCCCGCAGATCTTCGCCGGCGACGAGATGATGTTCACCTCGAAGGACCTCTCGCAGGGACACGGCGGACTGCGCGTCGATTTCCCGGGCGGCTGGACCGGCGATGCGAAGAATCTCTTCACGGCCGAAGGGCGCACGGGGCTCGAAAAGGAGCTCTTCGACTACACGCAGCGGCTCTTCCAGTGGCGCAGGGGCAAATCCGTGATCCACAACGGCCGCACGATGCACTTCCTCTCGCGCGACAACACCTACGCCTACTTCCGCTATGACGATACCGACGCGGTGTTCGTCTTCATCAACAACTCACGCGGGAAAAAGCAGGTGCCCTGGTCGCACTATGCCGAGATCGCCGAAGGGCTGCACGACGGGCGCAACGTCCTCACGGGCGAGGCCGCCACGGTGGACGACAACACCGTCGTCGGAGCCCGTCAGGCACTCGTCGTCGAATTCAAACGTCCGTCGAACCGATAAACCGCAACCATCCCGATGAAAAGAATACTTCCGCTGTTGGCCGCCCTGTTTGCCGCGGCCGGAGCCTCGGCGCAGGAGACCCTGCTCTCGCCCGACGGCGACCTGAAACTCACCTTCCGCCTCTCCGAAACGGGCGCCCCGACCTATGCCCTCGACTTCAGGGGGCGTGCCGCCGTGCTGCCCAGCGCCATGGGGCTCGAGCTGCGCGGCGATGCACCGGCGCTGGAGTTCGGAACCGAAATCAAAAAGGGCGGCTATGGCGCCCCCGTATCGCTCTACGACCGCTTCGAGCAGACCGGCGTCGAACGCTCCTCGTTCGACGAACGGTGGCAGCCTGTCTGGGGCGAGGAGTCGTCGATCCGCAACCACTATAACGAGATGGCCGTAACGCTCCGCCAGGCGGAATCGGACCGCGAGATGACCATCCGCTTCCGCCTCTACGACGAAGGACTCGGATTCCGCTACGAGCTTCCCGAGCAGAAGCAGCTCACCTACTTCACCATCCGCGAGGAGCGGACGCAGTTTGCCATGACGGGCGACCACACGGCATTCTGGATCCCCGGGGACTACGACACCCAGGAGTACGACTACACCGAGTCGCGTCTCTCCGAGATCCGCTCGCACATGGAGCAGGCCATCACGCCCAACTCGTCGCAGACCCCCTTCTCGCCCACGGGCGTGCAGACCGCCCTGCAGATGAAGAGCGACGACGGCCTCTACATCAACATCCACGAAGCCGCCCTGATCGACTACCCGTGCATGCACCTCGACCTCGACGACGAGACGATGGTCTTCACCGCACACCTGACCCCCGACGCACAGGGTTGGAAAGGCTACATGCAGGCCCCCTGTCACACGCCGTGGCGCACGGTCATGGTGACGGACGATGCCCGTGAGATCCTCGCCTCCCGCCTGATCCTCAACCTCAACGACCCCTGCGCCATCGAGGATACCTCGTGGATCCGGCCCGTGAAGTATGTGGGAGTCTGGTGGGAGATGATCACCGGAAAGAGCGACTGGGCCTACACGCGCGACGTTCCCTCCGTGCAGCTCGGCGTGACGGACTACGCAGCCACGAAGCCCAGCGGGCGCCACGCGGCCAACAACGACAACGTAAGACGCTACATCGACTTTGCCGCCGAGCACGGATTCGACCAGGTGCTCGTCGAGGGGTGGAACGTCGGTTGGGAGGACTGGTTCGGCCACACGAAGGACTACGTCTTCGACTTCGTCACACCCTACCCCGACTTCGACATCGCGGCGCTGAACGACTATGCCCGCCAAAAGGGCGTGCGGCTGATGATGCACCACGAAACCTCGTCGTCGGTACGCAACTACGAACGTCATCTGGAGGCCGCCTACGGGCTGATGAACCGCTACGGTTACAATGCCGTGAAGAGCGGCTACGTGGGGGATATCCTGCCGCGCGGCGAACACCACTACGGGCAGTGGATGGTGAACCACTACCTCCACGCCGTGAAGCTGGCTGCCAAACACCACATCATGGTCAATGCCCACGAGGCGGTGCGTCCCACGGGACTGTGCCGCACCTGGCCCAACCTGATCGGCAACGAGTCGGCCCGCGGCACGGAATACCAGGCCTTCGGCGGCACGAAACCCATACACGTGACGCTGCTGCCCTTCACCCGTCTGCAGGGCGGTCCAATGGACTATACCCCCGGCATCTTCTCGATGGATGTCTCGAAACTCAACCCCGAAAACCACTCGCACGTCAATGCGACGCTGGCCAACCAACTGGCACTCTACGTGACGCTCTACTCGCCGCTGCAGATGGCTGCCGACCTTCCCGAACACTACGAGAAGTACATGGATGCCTTCCGCTTCATCAAGGAGGTAGCCGTAGACTGGGACGAAAGCCGCTACCTCGAAGCCGAGCCGGGCGACGTGATCGTCATTGCCCGCAGGGCCAAGGGGTCGGGCAACTGGTTCGTCGGCGGCGTAACGGACGAGAACCGCCGCACGGTGGATCTTCGGTTCGACTTCCTCGATCCCGGGAAGAGCTACGTGGCTACGCTCTACGCCGACGCCCCCGACGCCGACTACCGGACCAACCCCGAAGCCTACGAAATCCGCACGGGCCGCATCGACTCGCGTTCGGAACTTCCTGTCACGATGGCCTGCGGCGGAGGTTTCGCCCTCTCGATCCGAGAAGCCCCGGCCGATGACCGGGGCTTGAAGCGGCTCAAATAGCCGCACAGCGGTCCGCCTGACGAAAAAGGCAGCCCTCCGATTGTCGGAGGGCTGCCTTTTCGTTTCAAACCCGGGCAAGATCCCGGTTCCTGCCATGCGATCAGTCGAAATCGGGCAGCGTCACGGGGAAGAGGTCGTTCGGACGGTGTTCCCGGCGGATGATCTCCTTCATCGCACGTACCACGTCAGGATGTTCGGCCGCCACGTCGTGGTCCTCATGCAGGTCGGTGGCCAGGTCGTAGAGATGGGGTACGCCCCGCTTGACCACCAGTTTCCAGTCACCCATGCGGACGCCGATCTGGTCCGTCTCGTGGAACTCCCAGTAGAGGAAGTCGTGCTTCTGCTGCCGCTCGTCGTCACCCAGCAGGGTCGGAGCGAAGGAGATGCCGTCGAAGCAGTCGCCCTCGACCTCCGAATTGAGGTACTTTTTGGGGAAGCGCTTGTCGCCGATCAGTTCGCAGAAGGTCGGCATCACATCGTAGAAGGCCAGCTGGTGGTCGTTCACCGCACCGGCCTCGACGTGTCCGGGCCACCGCACGATGAACGGAATGCGGATGCCGCCCTCGTAGCACTGGCGCTTGAGCCCGCGCAACTTGCCGTCACGCCCGAAGAACTCGGGATCGGCACCGCCCTCCTCATGAGGGCCGTTGTCGCTGCTGAAGATCACGATCGTGTTCTCGTCGAGCCCCTTCTCCTTGAGCTTGGCAAGAATCTCGCCCACATAGCCGTCCAGGCGCGTGATCATGCCCGCGAACTGCGCATGGGTGTGCTCAACGGGATTGTAGCGCGATCCTTCGCTGCCGCCCCACGTCTTGTCCACGAAGAACTGCTTCTCGTAGTGCTTCAGGATCTCGTCGTCGGGCTGCGCCAGCTCGGCGTGCGGCAGCGTATAGGTGAAGAAACCGTAGAAGGGCTGCTTGCCGTCCTGCCGGTCGAGCCACGCCAGGGCCTCCTGATGGATCAGGTCGGCCGAGTACTGCGGGCGCTTGCGGTAGTCGTCGCCGTACATCGGGTATTTGATGTTCTCCTCCAGAACAATCCGGATAACCTCCGTATCGCCGGCCGAACGGCTGTAACGGTTCATGAAGTTGGGATAATAGAGGTGGGCCTGGAACTGGCAGATGTAGCCGTAGTACTCGTCGATGCCGCGCTTGTCGGGTGTGGAGACCGAACCCTCGTAACCGCCGGCCCACTTGCCGAACATGCCGGTCGTGTAGCCGTTGCCCTTCATAATCTCCGGAAGGATGATGTGGTCGGGGTCATAGGGCTCCTGTCCCGTGACGGCATACTCCCTGTTCTGCCCATACATCACCTCACCGCTCCAATACTCGCGGTTGCCGCGGACATGCCCGTGGCCCGAGTGCTGCCCGGTCATCAGCGACGCTCGCGAGGGGGCACTCACCGGACTTCCGGCATAGGCCTGCGTGAAGAGCATCCCCTCGCGGGCCATGCGGTCGAGGTTGGGCGTCTGGATGTATTTCTGACCGTAACATCCCAGATCGCCGTATCCCATGTCGTCGCACAGGATGAAAATGATATTCGGCTTTGCATTTTTTTCCGCCGCACCGGCATTCGCCACGAATCCCGTGGAGATCAGTCCGGTGCACAACAACATCTTGTCTGCACCTTTCATCTTTTCTCGGTATTAGATATTGAAAATTTTCCCCAACACACCATTCGTCCCGATTTAATTTACGATTATCGCGATTTTTTTTGAATTTTCCAAAAAACACAGTCCAAAAGGTAGGGCGAAATTCAAAAAAACTCCAGACCGAGGTTCCTCTCGAAACAGATTCCGTCTCTCAGAGGAGCCATTTTGCGCACCGCTGCAGCCCCCCTTTCGCACATGATACGGACCGTTTCGGATATCCGTATCGCACATGATACCCATTTTCCCTCGTTTTATCTCCATTTTTGCGCCCGTACAAGCTGAGGAACAGGATGGTGAGCGAGAGTCGTACGTTATTCCCTTCCCGAATCCGGGGCTTTGACCAACGGGAACTATTCCACAAAACAGATATGATGAAGAAACTTTTTGCAACGATGCTGCTGACAGGATTCTGCTGGCTGGGGGCATCGGCACAGCAGGTTGCCGTGAAAACCAACCTGCTTTATTGGGCTGCAACGACACCGAACATAGGGATCGACATCGCCGTCGGCAAGCATTCGACCATCGGCATGACGGCCAACTACAACCCGTGGACTCTGGGCACGGACAACAAGATCCAGCACTGGTTCCTCCGACCCGAATACCGCTACTGGGTCACCGAAAAATACACGCGGCTCTACTTCGGCGTGCATGCCATCGGCGGCGAATTCGAGGTCGGCGGATTCAAGCTTCCGTTTATCGGCAACCGCATCCTCACCGGGCTGCCCACACATTATTATAAAGGGTCGTTCGTCGGGGCAGGCATCAGCATCGGCTACCAGTTCTACGTCAGCCCCCACTGGAACATCGAACTCTCGGCCGGTGCCGGACTGGCCCGTCTGAGCTACCATGCCGAACCCGTAAACGGGCCGAAGGCCGCCTCCTACACGAACCGCAAACGGATCCTGCCGATTCCCACGGAACTCGGCGTCTCGTTCGTCTACCTGTTCAACTCCAAGAAATAAAACCGAACCACGCGATGAAAAGATACTGCATTCTGATCCTGTTTCTTCTGACCGCAGCATCGCTGCGCGCACAGATCGTCGGCGACGTGGCCGTAACACGCAAGGTGCTGGCCGAACGCAACGGCGAACTGCACCTGGTGCTCGAGGTCTCCGTATCACGCAACGCCGTGACCCGCTCGCAGAGCTGGGCGATCCTTCCCGAACTGAGCACCCCCGACCGCCGCTCGGTGAAGCTCTTCCCGCATATCCTCATCAACGGCCGCTACCAGCAGCACATGATGGAGCGCCGCCGCCGTCTCTCGGGCGCCTACTGGGCCGAGCGGCAGCCCTACCTGACCATCAATGCCGACGGGAAGACCGACCGCACGTTCCGCTACGAGATGAAGGTTCCCTACGAAAGCTGGATGGCCGACGCGACGCTCGTCCTGCGGCAGGTGCAGACCTCGCCCGGCGGCAAACGGCGCGTCTTCACGGTCGATGTGAACGGCGCAGTGGATACGCAGCACGAATAAACCCTACCCGACCCAGATGAGAAAACGTGAATGGATGGAATATGCGGCTGCGGTCCTTCTGACCGGAGCCCTGCTCTCCGGCTGCGGCAACATCCGCAAGCTGAGCAAGAGCGACCCCGAGGCAGAGGTGCATCTCCCTGCCCGGACCAAACGGGAGAGGGCCTACCGCGCGGCGGACACGGTCCGTCCGCCGCGGATCATCACCTTCCGCAAGCAGGACGGGACCGAACTCTTCCTGACCCCCGTGGCCCTCGATTCGGCCTCGGGCGAAAAGATCATGTCGGTGAACATCGATGAAGTGGTCATCTCGGCAGCGAATCGCCGCAACCTCGTCGAGCGCAACGGCAAGATCAACGTCGAGTTCATCGTCACCGTCCCGCAGGAGCTGCAGGACCGGAGCTGGCAGCTGGTCATCGGACCGCAGCTGCTCAAGGGAGACGACACACTCTCCTTCGACCCGCTGGTATACAGCGGCGAGCGCTACCGCGCCATGCAGCAGCGCGAATACGGCCGCTATGACGACTACCTTGCCCGGATCGTGGACAGCGCCGACTACTTCGACCGCTTCGCCGACAAGGGGGCCTATCGCCGCTACATGAACGGCGTGGCGGCCGAACGGGCGGAATATGCCGATGCGGCGGAGCGGCTCGGAAGCCTCGCACCCGACGAGGCGATGTTCGACCCGAAGGTGGGATGGGCCACCGAGGGGGAGAGCCGACGCCGCTACAAACGGCTGCGCCGGTATGTCTACGCCACCGACCGGATCGTACAGGCCAACACGACCTACACGTCCGACCCGAACGACAAGTTCGACCACCTGAACGACTACTTCGCCCCGCGCTACCGCTACGAAGGGATCGACGTACTGCCCGGAGGCGAGATCTTCACCCGCATCGAGGGCGACTACGCCGCAGCGGGCGACCGCGAGCGGGAGGCCTACATCCGCTCGCTGAGCAAACAGCCCGCGAAGGTCTACGCCGAAGTATACACGGCCGGCGAACGGAAGCTGCGCGACCTGGCGGCCGACCGCCTCGCCTACACGGGACGCCGGCGTCCCGCCATCGAGGGGCTGCTGGAGCAGACGAGCGACAGCACGATGCTCGCCAACTACCGCTCGCGCAAGGAGGCGGCGAACGACCGTCTGGCCGAATTGAATGACCTCGATACGGCCGCCGTACGGCAAAGCGTGCTGCGTCAGGGGGCGATTGCCCGCAACCGGCGGCTGGAAGAGGGCAAGCCCGAGGCTTTCGGGCGGATGGTCCGCCACCCCTACCTGCCCAACGCCCGGCTCGACACGGTGGTCGTCCGCCCCGACGGAAAGATCGACTATTATTACTCGCAGCCGGTGCAGGCCGACGAGAACACCGCCAAGCTGCGTCTCTACCTGACCGGCGAGGTCGAGGACCGCAGCGGACGCACCTACCGACTCACCCGGTCGGATACGCTGACCTACGACGTAGCCTCGATGACCTCGTTCCTCGACGAGCGGACCCGCTACATGCAGCGGATCGTGCTGCGAGATGCCGAGGCCAACGCCCGCTTCTTCTTCACCTTCCCCGTCGGCAAGGCCCGGCTGGTTGATACGCTGACGGAGAACCGGCGACAGATTGCGGCCGTGCGCTCGCTGACCCACGGGCTGATGACCGACCCGGTCTACATCATCGACAGCATCACGCTCCGCGCAACGGCATCACCCGAAGGCACCTGGGTGCTCAACGACCGTCTGGCCCGCGACCGCGCCGAGGCCCTGCGGCAGGTGCTCGTATCGGAGTTCCGCACACTCTATGACTCGCTCCGCGTTGCGGGCAGCTACACGCTCGACGACGAGGGCCGTCAGGTGCTGGCCGACAGTGACGACCGGCTGCCCGACCTGCCGAACCTGCTCCGCACGACGTGGCTGGCCGAAGACTGGGACGAACTCTACCGTCTGGTGGAGGCCGACACGCTGCTCACGCACAGGGAGGAGATCCTGGAGATGATCCGCTGGGAGGGCAACCCCGACACCCGTGAATGGCGCATCCGGATGAAGTATCCCAAGGAGTATGCCCGCATGCGCAGCGTGATCTACCCGCAGATGCGTGCCGTGGACTTCCGCTTCAACCTCCACCGCCGGGGCATGAAGCAGGACACGGTATACACCACCGAGGTCGATTCGAACTACATGCACGCCGTGGATCTGCTCCGCAAGCGCCGCTACGAGGAGGCTCTGGAGATCCTGCGCCCCTACGAGGACCGCAACACCGCGCTGGCCTACATGTCGCTCGGCTACGATGCCGCGGCCTACCGGATCCTGCGCGCCGAGCCCGAGGCCGGATCGACGGCCGACCTGCAGTACATGCTTGCGATCCTGGCGGCCCGTCTGGGCGACGAGGAGCAGGCCGTCAAGTACTTCCTGCGTGCGGTCGAGCTGCGCGAGAACCTCAAGTTCCGCGGCAACCTCGATCCCGAGATCTCCCGCCTGATCCGTCACTACGGACTCTTCCGCGAAGACTTCGAATAAGACGGAAGAAATGTCTTCCGTCTGAAACGAATCGCCCCTGCCGCCAGGATGCGGCAGGGGCGATTTTCATTCGGGAGCATTCGGGACAGGAGACGGGGAAAACCGTCGGTCACAGGCCGGCAGGTCCCGCAGCTTCGGGCCGCTTCATCCGCAGCAACCGCCGGTAGACGAAGGCAAAAGCCGGAATGAGGAAGAGGTCGGCGAAGATCCACGCCGTCGAATCGCCAAAGCAGACGGCGATATAGCCGAAGGCCGGTACGGCGAGGAGGCTGACCAGAATCCGGGCAATCATCTCCGAGACGCCCGAAAGCATGGCCAGATTGGTATAACCCACCCCCTGGATCGTATAACGCAGGATGCAAAGCAGCCCCAGCACGGGGAAGAACGAGACCGATACATGGAGGAAGAGCGCCGTGTCGTTCAGGATCTCGGTCTCGGAGGCATCGACGAAGAGCCGGGCGATAGTCCGCGAAGCGGTCATCAGCACCGCGAAGGTGAAGACCCAGTAGACCATCATCAACAGCGAGCTGGCCCGCACGCCCTGCCAGACGCGCTCGGGACGACCCGCACCGTAGTTCTGGCCGCTGTAGGTGGCCATGGCGATGCCGAGGCTCTCAAGCGGACACATGAAGAACATCTTGATGCGCATGGCTGCCGTAAAGGCCGCCACGCAGGCCGTACCCAAAGCGTTATTGGCGCTCTGCAGCATGATGCTGCCGATCGCCGTAATGGAGAACTGCAGGCCCATCGGCACCCCGATGCCGAGCAGTTGTCGCGCCAGACGCCCGTTGAAGCGCCGCTCGCCGGGCTGCGCCCGGAGAATCTCGAAGCGGCTCATCATGTAGCGGTAGCAGAGCCACGCCGAAAGTCCCTGCGAGACGACCGTAGCGATGCCGGCTCCGGCCACGCCCCACTTCAGCACCAGGATGCAGAAGAGGTCGAGTATGATGTTGAGCACCGTCGAGAAGAGCAGGAACCAGAAAGGTGTCCGGCTGTCACCCAAAGCCCGGATGATGCAGGCCAGCAGGTTGTAGAAGAAGGTACACGGAACACCAATGAAGGTAATCAGCAGGTAGGCATAGGCCCCGGGGAAGATGTTGTCGGGAGTCCGCATGATCCGCAGGATATCGCCGCACAGCAGGCTCGTAACCAGAGCAATGGCCACCGACATCACCGCAGAGAGTTTCAGGCTGACGAAGACCAGACGCCGCATGGTCACATAGTCTCGGGCGCCGAACTTCTGGGCTACGGGGATGCCGAATCCGCCGCAGCAACCGTTGCAGAAGCCCAGGATCAGGAAGACGACCGAAGTGCTGGCTCCGACCGAGGCCAGGGCATTGATTCCCAGGAAGCGGCCCACGATCACGGCATCGACCAGCGAGTAGGTCTGCTGCAGCAGGTTGCCCAGCAGCAGCGGCAGGGTGAAGTTCAGAATCAACGTCAGCGGACGCCCCGCCGTGAGTTCCTTTGTCGTAGTCGCCATAATATCCGATCCTCGATAACGGCGCAAAGATAACGGATATTCGCCCTCATTGGAGCGCTCCCGGGTCATTTTGTCGCACAGGTCCCGGCCGGAGCGGCATGCCGGGTTGGCACACGAATTGCGCTGACGAAGGCAAAATCCGTTTGCTATGGACCGAATCAACGTATTGCTTGAAAATTCGAAGCGGGCCGTCCGCTACTGGTGGCTGCTCGCCGTCGTCGGGGTCGCCCTGCTGGCCGCCGGCATCCTGATCTTCGCCTACCCGAACCGGGGCTATCTGGCACTGGCCACCCTGTTCGGATGGCTGATGTTCCTCTCGGGCATGCTCGAGGCCGCACTCTCGGCCATGAACCGCCACTTCGTCACCGGCCGCGGCTGGATGGCCGTCGGCGGGCTGATCGAGATCATCCTGGGACTCATCCTGATCTTCAACGTCTCGCTCTCGGAGATCACTCTCCCGATCGTACTGGGTTTCTGGCTGCTGATGCGCGCCTTCGCGACCATCGGGCTGGGCGGCGACATGAACGCGCTGGAGATCCCGGGGGCCGGATGGACTGTCTTCACCGGCATCCTCCTGCTGCTCTGTGCGGTATGGATCCTGCTCCAACCGCTTGTGTTCGGCCGGACGGCCGTGCTGGTATGGGTCTCGATCTCGCTGCTCTTCGCCGGCACGGGAGCCTGCTCGCTGGCCTTCCAGCTGCGCTGCTCCCACCCGAACGACGGGGGACGGGAGCACTGACCCCCGCGCCCTGCCCCAAGGTTGAAAACATGCGAAGCGGCGGCCGGATTACCGGCCGCCGCTTCGCGTACACCCTGCCGTCCGAAGCCGGCGCCAAACAATGAAGGGGACCTCGCGGCCCCCTTCTCCCATCAAAAATTAACCCTTAAAAATTATCCCCTTTTCGGAAAACTTCCGAGAGGTAATGATGCAAATAACACAAATCCGCATCACCCTGTATTACCTCCCGCATGATCAAGTCTTCGTCCTCGGAGATGCCGTTGTTTGAAACATCGTTCTTGTCCATGTCCTCCATAGGCACTTCGTTTTAACTGCTGCAACTATAAAACGCATGGCAGGGAGGAATATTGTGCGAAGATCAACTTAAAATCAGATTTTTTTCCTTGATCATCCGGCGCAGGTTGATCAGCGCATAGCGCATGCGCCCGAGCGCCGTATTGATGCTCACATCGGTCTGTTCGGCAATGTCCTTGAAACTCAGCCCCGAGAAGTAACGCAACATCACCACTTCGCGCTGCTCGGCCGGAAGATGATCGACCAGAGCGCGGACGTCGCGCTCGATCTGGTCGCTGACCATCGAGTCCTCGACCGTACGCTCGGCGAAACGCAGCGTGCCGAGCATGTCGTATCCGGCATCCGATTCGGAGACCGACTTGTCCTGCCGTATGGCACGGAAGTGGTCGATCACCTGGTTGTGGGCGATGCGCAGGATCCACGACAGAAACTTGCCGTTATCCGTATAACGGCCTTCGTCGATCACCCGAACGGCCTTGATGAAGGTCTCCTGAAAGATATCATCGGCAACATCGCGGTCCTTGACCATCATGCCGATGTAATCGCGTACGCGGCGACTGTGACGTTCGATCAAAGTGGATATGGCGCTCCGGTCCCCCGAAAGGTAGTGATTAAGCAATACTTGGTCACTTAATACTTGCACGTTCATACTCTTTTCCCCCTAATAGTTACTAAGAGTAGAATTCTGTTCCGATAGGCAATCCCTGTTTTTTAAATTTAATCGTGTCGCTCGTGTATTGAACTCATCCGGAGCAGTTCGTACCGTTTCCGGATATTTCACGTTCGCAAGATAAACACTTTTTCCGAAAAATCCAAATTTTTCTACTCCCCCCGGTTCAGCGACCGGCATCCGTGCGTCATACAAAAATCGCGCCGCGAGGAGGGTCCGGACGGGTTATTTCTCAGGCTCGACGTGGATGGCGATCATCGTTCCCCGGCCGAAGCGATCGCGGAGCCGGCGTTCGATATCGACCGTATGGTCGTGCGACTCCCTGACGGTCATCTCCCCATCGACCCGAATGTGCACCTCGATGGCGATCGAGGCCCCGATGCGGCGCGTGCGGAGGTTGTGGGGCTCCTTGACGGCCGGATCGGCGGAGACGATGCGCAGGATCTCCTCCTCGGTTTCGGCGGGAAGCGACTGTTCGAGCAGCTCGCCGAGCCCCGAACGGATCAGGTCGAGGGCGATCTTGAAGATGAAGACGGCGACGACGAGCGCCGCAATCGGGTCGGCGATACGCCACTTCTCGCCGAGAAAGAAGGCACAGCCGATGCCGACCAGCGTCCCGAGCGACGAGAGCGCATCGCTGCGGTGGTGCCAGGCGTTGGCCACAACGCTGGGGCTGTCGATCGCACGTCCGACACGGACCGTATAGCGGTAGAGAATCTCCTTGGCCACGATCGAAAGCACGGCGGCGATGAGCGCCACACCGCCCGGACGGGGCAGCACCCCGCCTTCGATGACCGTGCGGATGGAGCGCATGCTCGACAGGAGGATGCCGACACCCACGGCAACCAGCGCCAGGCTGATGATGATCGTGGCGAGCGTCTCGTATTTCCCGTGCCCGTAGTCGTGCCCGTCGTCCTTGGGTTTGGCCGAAATCCGGGCAAAGGCGATCACCACGACGTCGGTGGCCATGTCCGAGAATGAGTGTACGGCATCGGCCGTCATGGCGGCACTGCGGCCGAGGACGCCCGCAGCCAGTTTGAAACACGAGAGCGCGAGGTTCACGACAAAGCCGATGAAGGTCACGCGATAGATTTTCCGTTTCCGGATTTCAGCTTCGTTGTCCATGGCATTCGGAGAATAACGGCGATAAAGGTACGAAAAAAAGCGTTCGTCGCATCGATTTTTTTACCTGTCCCCCATTTTGCCGCCTGCAGCGGATCGGCCGGGGACAAAAAAGCCGGGACGGACGGATGCGGCGTCCGAAAGCCGCTCCGTCCGTCCCGACCCTGTGTCGGAGCCGGGCCGATCAATAGCTGCGGGCGAAGAGCACGCGGCGGTGCGACGGCTTGCCGGAGTAGATGCAGACGCCCTCCTCGTCGGGTGCGTCGATCGGAATGCAGCGGATCGTGGCCTTCGTGGCATCCTTGATCGCCACCTCGGTCTCGACCGTGCCGTCCCAGTGTGCCGAAATGAAGCCGCCCTTCGTCTCGAGCACCTCCTTGAACTCCTCCCACGTATCAACCCGCGTAATCATCGAGTCGCGGTAGGCAAGCGCCTTGCGGTAGATGTTTTCCTGAATCTCGGTCATCAGGCCCTCGATCCGGTCCGCAAGACCCTCCTGCGGGACGGTCTCCTTTTCGAGCGTGTCGCGGCGCACCAGCTCGATCGTGCCGTTCTCCAGGTCACGCGGTCCCATGGCCAGACGCACCGGAACGCCCTTGAGCTCGTACTCGGCGAACTTGAAGCCCGAACGGACGTTGTCGCGGTCGTCGATCTTCACCGAGATGCCCCTGGTCTTCAGTTCGGCGGCAATCGCCTCGAAGCGGGTGCGGATCTCGGCGAGCTGCTCCTCTCCCTTGTAGATGGGGATCATCACCACCTGGATCGGCGCCAGTTTCGGAGGCAGCACCAGACCGTTGTTGTCCGAGTGGGCCATGATCAGGGCACCCATCAGGCGGGTAGAAACGCCCCATGACGTAGCCCAGACATACTCGAGTTTGCCCTCCTTATTGACATACTGCACGTCGAAGGCCTTGGCGAAGTTCTGCCCGAGGAAGTGCGACGTACCGCTCTGCAGCGCCTTGCCGTCCTGCATCAGCGCCTCGATCGTCAGCGTATCCTCCGCGCCGGCAAAACGCTCGTTGGGCGACTTGTGCCCCACGATCACCGGCAGCGACATCCATTCCGTGGCGAACTTTTCGTAGACGTGGATCATCTTCGTGGCCTCCTCGACGGCCTCCTCGCGCGTGGCGTGAGCCGTATGCCCCTCCTGCCAGAGGAACTCCGCGGTACGCAGGAACAGGCGCGTGCGCATCTCCCAGCGCACGACGTTGGCCCACTGGTTGCAGAGGATCGGCAGGTCGCGGTAGGACTGGATCCAGTTCTTGTAGGTGTTCCAGATGATCGTCTCGGAGGTCGGACGCACGATGAGCTCCTCCTCGAGTTTCGCATCGGGATCGACGACGACCCCCTTGCCCTCGGGATCGTTCTTCAGGCGATAGTGCGTCACCACGGCGCACTCCTTGGCGAAGCCCTCGACGTGGTGAGCCTCCTTCGAGAAGAACGACTTGGGAATGAAGAGCGGGAAATAGGCGTTCTGATGTCCCGTCTCCTTGAACATCCGATCCAGCGCATCGTGCATCTTCTCCCAGATGGCATAGCCGTAGGGTTTGATGACCATGCACCCGCGGACGGCCGAATTTTCCGCCAGTCCGGCCTTGACCACCAGATCGTTGTACCACTGCGAGTAGTTCTCGTCGGATTTGGTGAGGTCTTTGAGTTCCTTAGCCATAACTTATCTTGGTTTTACGTTTGTTCCGGAGCGCAAATATACAAAAAAATAAAGGTCTGCCTATCATGGAGCAGACCTTTATGCGGTATATTTCCCCGTTGCGGGCGACGGGCCACCGTCCGGAGGCGCAGAATCGTCTCCCGCGCCGCCCACAGCGGCCCGGCGGATCAGAAGCGGAAGCCGAGCGTCAGGGCGATGTAGTGGCGCGTGATCGAAGTATCGTAGAGACCGCTCCAGGTCACGGGCTGCCCGGCATCGGCATCCATGCTGAAGAAGAGCTGGTACTTTGAGTAGCTGTCCACGGCGTACTGGTAGGCCAGGTCGAGCACCGTCGTGCGCGAAAGCGTGAAGCCGATACCGGCCGTCAGGTAGTGGCTTTCGGTAGCCACCGGGCGGTTGAAGTAGAGGCTCTTGTCCTTGAGCATCGAGGAGGTGTACCCCCCGCCGACACGGAGGGCCAGCACGGGCAGCGGCTTGAGTTCGAGGCCCGCACGTACGGCGTTGGTCGCACAGAAGTTGTTCTTGAACTCGAGTTTGTACTCTTCGGGCTGGATGATGAACCCGGGCTGTCCGTCAGGCACGTTCTTCACCCGGATGCCGTTGTACCAGTCGCGTTCGTAGTCCACGGAGACGATGGCAAAGGTGCCGAACGTATAGGAAGCGCCGAACAGCAGGCGCGACGGCGAGACGAACTCCCAGCTGTTGGGTCCGTCGTCGGAGAGCACCGGCGTGCGGTCGGTGTTGATCTCGCGGCTCGTGTTCGCGGCGTTGGAGATCGACGACTCGATGTCGGCCGCATAGGTGCGGTCGAGCGAATAGAAGGTCGGCGTATGGTAGGCTACGCCCAGACGCAGCCCCGCCACGGGGCGCACGATGGCGCCGATCTTGAAATTCAGTCCGCTGCCGTCGAGCACCGTCTGCTGGTAGAGCGAGGCATAGTCGAGTTTCGAGGCGAGCGGCGTCCCGTCGCGGTCCACGGGGGCACCGTCGTAGAGATACTGCTCCTGGTAGGTGATCCCCGTCTTCTTGTGGACGCTCTGGATGCCGAGCGTGGCGCCGACGTAGAGGATGTTGTTGATGTTGGCGCCCAGGGCGATCTGGAACTCGTTGATCGATCCCGAATTGACCACATCGACCGAATGGATGGCCGATGCGTTGTGGCCGATCATGTCGGGCACCATCTGGTCACCGGCCTGGCTCGTCATGAAGCCGTTGTAGCCCAGGATCGCCGGCCAGAAATAGGGTACGTAGTCATAGCCGAGTGCCCCGTCCTGGTTCGGGAAGATCCCGTGGTAGGTCAGCTGCTGGCTGAAGACATCGGCCAGCGTGGGCACGGTCTGTCCCGATGCGGCGTCGTAGACCGACTCCGAGGAGTAGGAGTAGCGCGTATTGAAGTCGGCGACCCGGTTGAGTCCGACGCCAAGCGTCATGCTCACCAGCGAACCCGAGGAGCTCTCGAAGATGTTGAGCGCCGCACCGACGTTGGCGAACGAGAAGCGGGTTCGGTTGTTGCCCTGCCACGGCAGGGTATTCGCGGTCTCGCCCTGCGCCACCGAGAGCATCGGCGTCAGCGAGATCTCGCTGCGGCGGTACATGCCCAGACCGGCCGGGTTGATCGACATGGCCGACATGTCGGCGCCGAGCGAAGTGAAGGCCCCGCCGAGCGCCATGGCACGAGCCGTCCCGAAATTCGCGGGACGCGACAGCGAGGCGAAATCCTCGGCCAGCATCAGGTCGTGACTGAACATCAACCCGCCAAACTGCATCGACGACTGCTGTGCGGCGGCCGGCACGGCCACCAGGCCGGAGACGGCTCCCAGCAAACAGATTATGATTCGTTTCATGTTCCGATTCTTCTTTAAAGTTTAACGTCCTCTGTAGGAGTTGCCGCCGCGCGAACCGCCCGAGCCCCCTCCGGTGAATCCGCCGCGCGAGCCGCCCGAGCTGCCGCCCGTAAATCCGCCGCGCGAACCGCCGAAGCTGCTGCCGCTGTTGAAGCTGTTGCCGCGGGATCCGGAGTTCTCGGTCCGGCCGGGCGTATAGCGGCTGCCCGACGAACTGCGGTTGCTGTTCCACGAGTCGTTGCGCGAATTGTTGTTGTTGCGGTAGATCCGGCTGCTGTTGTTCGTACGCCCGCCGCTGTTATAGTAGACCCGCGAGGAGCCGCTGCCGGTCGCACCGCCGCGCGTTCCGGAGAGTGCCGGACGATAGCGGCTGCCGCCCGACGAGAAGGCCGGCAGGTAGCGCGATCCGCCTGCGGTGCCGGTATGTCCGAAGCGATAGTTCGGACGCGGCGCCCAATGGTGCCCATGCCCCCAGCCGGGCCCCCAGGCCGGGCCCCAGTAGGGATGGTGATGCCAACCGGGCCCCCAGCCCCAGCCGGGCCCCCACCAGGGATCGTACCACGGGCTGTACCACCCTGCGTACCAGGGCCGGTACCAGGCGTTCCAGCCGAAGCTCCAGCCCCAGCTGCCGATCGAGAACGACGGCCCCCACGGCCAGCTCCAGCCGTAATACCACGGATCGAGCAGCACGACCGAAGTCCCCCACGATCCGAACATCGAAGTGATGTACTTGGGCTCGACCCACACCTCGTCACCCATGACGATGACGTTGTAGAAAGCCGGATCGTAGGCCGAGGCATAGGTGAAGGCCGAACTGTAGCGGGCATTGATGTAGCTCGAAGGCATCCGGTAGGTCGGCGACTCGAAGCCCCGCAGGCGGCGCGCATAGGCGCTCTCGTAGTCATCGGCCAGGATGCTCTGGTAAGGATTCGAATCGGCACTCCGGTATTCGTAGTAGTCATTTTCTGCCGCAGCGGCCTGGGCCTCGGCGATCCGGGCCTCCCACTCGGCTCTGCGCGCCTCAGCTTCAGCCTTCTTGGCTTCGGCCTCGGCCTGCTGTTTGCGTGCGATCTGCGCGCGGTCGTGCTGAACATACAGGTCGTCGCCGGCATACCCCGACGCGGCGTAATATGCCGACGAGCAGCTTGCGAGACCCGCAGCCGCGACGACGGCGGCAATCCATAATCTCAACTCTTTCATGGCTCACTCGTTGTTTGCGTTAGCTCTGTTCATGAACAGAACGAAAACCGTACCGGTTTTAGTATCGGCTCTCACCCATATAAACGGGAGCGGAGGGGAAATACTGCGCCGCACCGGCAAGCGGCCAAAACCCCGGATACAAAGATAGGAATTAAATCAGGCAAAGAGCGGAAAACGGAGCTGTCCGAAGAAAAAAATCAAAAAAATCGAAAATTTCCTGCAAAAAATAGTAGTTTCCGAAAAATATGTCTATATTTGCAGTCCCAAAACGAAAGTTTCGGGGAGGGGGAAAGCCGAAAAGCAACCCCGCAACACAAGGAGAGATGCCGGAGTGGTCGATCGGGCCGCACTCGAAATGCGGTGTACGGGCAACTGTACCGGGGGTTCGAATCCCTCTCTCTCCGCAAGGAAGAAAGTGTGAATCAAGCATTTGCGAGATTCACACTTTTTTTTCGTCCAATAGTCCAATCCGTTTCCAGGACGCAATACGGCTGAAAAAAGTCAGCCCGACCGGGTAACATTATTCATGGTTTCGTATCTAAATGAAAAAAAGATCGAAGCCATGAACAAGTTAATTTGCAAAGCCGGGCTGCTGTATGCGATACTGTTGGGAATAACGGATACATGTGTTGCACAATCTTTTTCTGTCCAACGCACGGGTCACGGAAAGCAGGCAGTTATTCTGATACCTGGATTTGCATGTTCCGGAGATGTATGGGATCAAACCGTCGATACCCTGCGCCATGATTACACCTGTTATGTCTTAACCATGCCCGGTTTTGCAGGGACCGCGCCAGAGGCAAAGCCCTCATTTGCCAATTGGACCAGGCAGATTGTCGATTTCATCCGCCATGAAAATATAGAAAAGCCCATACTGATCGGGCACAGTATGGGTGGTGGTTTGGCGTTGAACATCGCATCGACCCAGACAAACCGGATAAAGAGCATTGTGGTTGTTGATGCACTCCCCTGTCTGGCGGCTGTCTATAATCCGGATTTTCAATCAAGAGAAATATCGGACGATGAACGGACAAAGGCCGGAGCCGGAATGCTCGGCATGAGCGATGAGCAGTTCCGCAGGCAAGCATACATCAGTGCAACAGCCCTTACGACGGATTCACTCCGTTATGACGATCTGGTCAAATGGAGTCTGTCTTCCGACAGAATGACCTGCGCGAGAATGTATTATGACTATTCCAATGTGGATTTAAGATCTGCCGTCGAGAATATTTCGGTTCCGACATTGGTCTTACTGGAACATCCGTTCAAGAAAATCGCCCCGATCATTGAGCGGCAGTTCGGCAATCGGCCGAACCTTGAATTGAAATATGCGAACAAAGGCCTGCATTTTATTATGTTTGATGACCGGGAATGGTATATCCGGCAGATTATGGACTTTCTAAATGACTGATTGTGAATTTCGAGGATATATACAAGGCCTATTGGGACAAGGTATTCCGATTGTGTATGGGCTATTTCAATGATTATCCCCTTGCCCAGGACCTGGCACAGGACGTTTTTGCCCGCGTATGGCAATATCTCCCCTCCTTCAAGGGTGAATCATCCGTGGGAAGCTGGATCTTTCGCATTGCCACCAACATCTGTTTGCGTCAAGGCGAACGTCAGAGAAGAATCTCTCAAACGGAAGTTCCCCCCGACGTGTCGGTTGAAGCAGCGGATGACCGCTCATTGCATGTGCAAGCCTTGTATAAGGCCATATCCGGGCTTTCAGAGACGGACCGCCTGATCATCTCGCTTTATCTGGAAGATTTGAAACAATCGGAAATAGCTCAGATCACGGGTATGTCGCAAGTAAACGTACGTGTAAGGATACACCGGATCAAATCCATATTGGCAAAAAAATTACGCGGGGATGAAGAATGATATCGACATAAAATCCTTATGGAAAGGGCAGCAGGTTCCTGTCATCGATTTGTCGGCGGTCCGAAAAAAGATAAAATATTTCAGATTGCGCAGAATGGGAGAGTCCTGTGCGGTTATTATGCTCATGATGCTGGCCTTGGCTTCAGGAGTGACTGTCTGGATACATTGGCCCCCCTTGCTGTCTGTTACCAAGGCTGGAATTATTCTACTATCCATGGGCTTCATGCTGCCGGTCCTATCCTACGGCAGACTGCTTCGTCTTTACTATGGACTAAAAACAGACTGCTCCAACGTCGATTATATGAGCAATCTTCTGAAAATCAAGAAACAGGAACATAGACAGCAACATATCGTGCTGAACCTGTATTTTTTGTTCCTGTCGTTGGGCTTCTCGCTCTATACTTATGAATATACATTCCACCATTCATCTCTCCGGGGAATAATCGCATATTCGGTCTTATTGTCATGGATCTCCCTGAACTGGTTCGTATTCCGACCGTACATCATAAAAAAACGCAACCGCAGGTTTTCCAAACTGGTGAAATGCATCGAAAGCCACAGGGACATACTGATGAAACATTGACCGCACGGGATAAAAGATGCCTCCGGCACAACCGGCTGCATGTATTCCCGCAATCGGGACCTTTGCAGGAGCAAAAAACAGAGAGAGGGTCGGTCCTCAGGCGGAACCGACCCTCTCTCTGTTCAAACGGGGCTACATTTACACGAAGCAACCGTCGTCGAGCAGCGTGAGGTCTTCGAGAACCTGCTTGATATGCTGCTCGTGCGAACGCGGGCAGATCAGCAGGGCATCCGGCGTATCGACCACGATATAGTCGTGCAGCGAATCCACCACGACGACCTTCTTTCCGGCCGCCTTGACCAGGCTGTTCGTCGTATCGTAGAGTTCCGAGTAGGCCGGCACGACATTGCCATCGGCGTCCTTGGCCGAGAGTTCGTAAAGTGAGCCCCAGGTTCCGACGTCGTTCCAGCCGAAATCCGAACTCCGCACGAAAACATTATCGGCACGTTCCAGCACGCCGTAGTCGATCGAGATCGACGGACAGCGCGCAAAGATATCCTCCACGGAGTTTGGCTCCTCGGGCGTAGCGAATCTGTCGGCCTGTCCGGCAAAAAGGCCATACACCTCCGGAAGGCAGCGTTCGAGCGCTGCGAGGATGCTCCGCGCCGACCAGACGAAGATGCCGGCATTCCACAGGTAATTGCCGGCGGCCAGATAGCTCATGGCGGTCTTCAGATCGGGTTTCTCGCGGAACGATACAACGGGTGAAATCTCCCCGGCGGATGCAGTCTGGATGTAGCCGTAGCCCGTATCGGGACGCGAGGGACGGATACCAATGGTAACCAGCGCGTCGTGCGTCTCGGCGAACTCCATGCAGGAGGTGATGTTGCGGCGGAACTCCTCCTCATCGAAGATGAAGTGGTCGGACGGCGCCACGACCATCGTCGAATCAGGGTGCTGTGCCCGAAGGCGGAAGGCCGCATAGGCGATGCAGGGAGCCGTATTGCGTCCGACGGGTTCGCACAGCACCTGTTCGGGCCGGAGCTCGGGGAGCTGTTCGAGAACCAACTGCCGATAGGTGGCATTCGTGACGACAAGGAAGTTCTCCGCCGGGATGATCGGCGCAAAACGCTCGAACGTATGGCGGATGAAACTCTTCCCGGTGCCCAGAATATCGAGGAACTGCTTGGGGAGATGGCGTCGGCTGGCCGGCCAGAACCGGCTGCCGATACCTCCGGCCATGATGACGCAGTAACGATTGGTGGCTGTCATAAGCCCTGCCGGTTATCGTTCGGCACGCATCGGGTTCTCCAGGAAGTCCCTATAGGCAAGGCGGATGCCGTCCTCAAGCTCGGTCTTGTAGGTCCAGCCCAATGCCGTGGCCTTCGAGACATCGAGCAGCTTGCGCGGCGTGCCGTTCGGCATCGAGGTATCCCAGCGGATCTCGCCCCCGTAACCGACGACCTTGGCAACCAGCTCAGTCAGCGCCTTGATCGTCAGCTCCTTGCCCGTACCGGCATTCACCGTCTCGTTGCCCGAGTAGTTGTTCATCAGGAAGACGCACAGATTGGCCAGATCATCCACATAGAGGAACTCGCGCAGCGGGCTGCCGTCGCCCCAGCAGGTCACGTAGGGAAGGCCCTGCTCCTTGGCCTCGTGAAAGCGGCGGATCAATGCCGGAAGCACATGGCTGTGCGTCGGGTGGTAGTTGTCGTTCGGACCGTAGAGGTTCGTCGGCATCACGCTAATGTAGTCCGTGCCGTACTGACGGTTCAGAAACTCGCAATACTTCAGACCCGAGATCTTGGCCAGCGCATAAGCCTCATTCGTCTTCTCCAACTCCGAGGTCAGCAGGCACGACTCCTTCATCGGCTGCGGAGCCATGCGCGGGTAGATGCACGACGAGCCCAGGAACTCCAGCTTCTTGCAGCCGTTCTGCCAGGCGGCGTGGATGACGTTCATCTCGAGGATCATGTTGTCGTACATGAAGTCGGCCAGGGCGCTCTGATTGGCCTCGATACCGCCGACCTTCGCCGCTGCGAGGAAGACGTATTCGGGACGCTCCTCGGCAAAGAAGCGCTCTACAGCCTCCTGACGCGTCAGATCCAGCTCCTTGTGGGTACGGGTAATGATGTTCGTATAGCCCTGGCGCTGCAACTCGCGGACAATGGCAGAACCGACCATGCCGCGGTGTCCGGCGACATAGATTTTTGCGTTTTTCTCCATCATAAGGCGTCCTATTTTACGATACCCTTCTCGAGGTACTCGGCCAAGTTCGTGCGAATCTCGTCACCGGCACGCTCCACGGCCACTTTTGCCATATCGGCATCGACCATGATCTTCACCAGCTGCTCAAACGAGGTCTTCGTGGGATTCCAGCCCAGTTCGGCCTTGGCCTTCGAGGGGTCGCCCCACAGGTTCACGACATCCGTCGGACGATAGAAATCCTTCGAGACCTCCACCAGCACTCGGCCCGTGGCCTTGTCGATACCCTTTTCGTTCTCGCCCTCGCCGACAAACTCCAGCTCGATGCCCACGTATTTGAAGGCAAGATAGCAAAATTCCCGGACAGAGTGCTGCTCGCCCGTGGCAATTACGAAGTCTTCGGGCTTTTTGTTCTGCAGAATCAGCCACATGCACTCCACGTAATCCTTGGCATATCCCCAGTCGCGCAGCGACGAAAGGTTACCCAGGTAGAGTTTGTCCTGCTTGCCCTGGGCGATACGGGCGGCTGCGAGGGAGATCTTGCGCGTCACGAAGGTTTCGCCACGACGCTCAGACTCATGGTTGAAAAGAATACCCGAGCAGCAGAACATGTTGTAGGCTTCGCGGTACTCCTTGATGATCCAATATCCATAGAGCTTGGCTACGGCATAGGGACTGTAGGGATGGAACGGGGTCTTCTCATTCTGCGGAACCTCCTCCACCTTGCCGTAAAGCTCCGAGGTCGAAGCCTGATAGATGCGGCAGGTCTCGGCAAGTCCGCACTGGCGTACGGCCTCAAGGATGCGCAGTACACCCGTAGCATCGACGTCGGCCGTGAACTCCGGAGCATCGAACGAAACCTGCACATGGCTCTGAGCCGCCAGGTTATAAATCTCATCAGGACGTACTTTTCCAACGACCTGCAGAATACTCATCGAGTCGCCAAGGTCAGCGTAATGCAGGTGGAAATGAGGCTTTCCTTCCAGATGAGCAATACGCTCGCGGTAGTCGGTCGACGAACGGCGGATCGTGCCGTGAACATCATACCCTTTCTCCAAAAGGAGTTCAGCCAGGAACGAGCCGTCCTGGCCTGTAATCCCAGTGATTAAGGCTGTTTTCATTTTTTAAGAAATAAAATGTTATGGAATATTGCTAGTGATGCGAAAGTTTGGATACAAGGATCTCACCGATCTTGTAGAGATAGCGCAATCCTTCCAAAAACAGATTCGAATAGACTCCGTTCTGTTTATAAGCCACCATGTGTTCTTTGAGGATTCGTTTGTGGCTGACCATGCCCGATGAAGAAGCTCCGCCGGTCCGCATGGTAACAAAATCCTCCGGGATGTATTTCGCGCGAATCCGATTGATAAAAATCAGTCGCAGAAGATTCTCAAAATCAGCAGCAACGCGCAACGACGTATCGAACGTGCCGTACTTTTCATAAATCGTTCGCCGACAATAAAACGAGGGATGAGCCGGCATAAATCCCAACCGCATCAGTCCCCGGCAGAAGACCCGCGACGAGTAGTATCTGACGCAATGAGTCAGATCATCATCATTGACATAATGGATATCGCCGTAGATGGCATCTACGTTCGGATCGGACAGAGCCCTGGCGACATGTTCAAGCACGTCGTTCGACGTATAGAAATCATCCGAATTGAGCAGGCCGACGACATCTCCGGTTGCCATCCGGATTCCTTTGTTCATGGCATCGTAGATTCCTTTGTCCGGCTCGGAGATCCATCGTAACTTTCCTTGATAGCGAGGTTCATACTCACGAATTATATCAAGGGTTGCATCTTTTGACTTCCCGTCCACAATAATATGCTCATAGTCAAGATAAGTCTGACTTAAAACACTTTCAATAGTGTCACGAAGAGTCGCACCGCTATTATAAGTAGCCGTGATAATAGTAATTTTCATTAAATAAGATCGATTAAGATATGGTTCGGATTCTTATTTCCCGAGCAGGATTTCCTTGATAAATACGATTAGCTTCCAGATTGCGCTGCGCCACAGAACAAACACTCAAGACCGAATTAACAGCTAAAGTGACCCCCGGACAAACAACACTCTTGGCTCCGACCCAACAACCATCTTCCAATATTATTTCCCCGATTATCAGATCAAATGTTTCCTTTTTATAATTGTGATTCCCGCATAATAACATGGCTCCTTGACTGATGCAGACATTGTTACCAATTTTCACATGAGCCAGATTGTCGATCCATACATTCTCTCCAAGCCAGCAATTATTCCCAACTTCCAGGAACCATGGATATTTTATATTTACGCCAGGTTTGATTGTTACATTCCGCCCGATTTTTGCACCAAATAATCGTAAAAGAAACACTTTTAACGACGAGCATGGAATAAATGTATTTTTCAGAAAAGAGACATTAACAAAATACCAAACCAGACGCTTCCAAGCTGATCCAGGATGATACCAGGAATTATCGTATTTATCTAATGATACCGTTTTGCACATATAACACCCATCATTCATAAACAAACTTTGGCTTGGATGCATTCGCACCCAACCACTCATACAGTTCATACATCTGTCTAGCGACCTGCGAGGCTGCAAATTTCTCCATAACCAAATGTCTTCCACGGAGACCCATTTCTAACAACTGCTCCGCAGGCATGTGCATAATTTGCTCCATTACATGAGCTATACTATCGGGATCTCGATCAACCCACCAACCGCATTTATATGTATTCAGATCCTCCCAAGGAGTCCCTAGACTTGCCATAACCGGGGTCCCCACAGACAAAGCTTCCGTGACAATCATTCCAAAATTCTCGAAATCACTTGGGACAAATAATCCAGATAATCGTACCAGTTCTTCATACTTCTCACGACCAGAAACAAATCCTCGAAAAGTAACATTCATCAACCGAAGCCGCGCAACCTCATTCCGTAAAAACTGTTCATAATCAGAATCTCCCTTCCCCATTATGATCAACTCGCAATCGTGTTTATCAGGCAAAGCCGCAATAGCATAAAGCAGATTCTCAATCTTTTTTACAGGATGCAGTCGGCCTAGAAATCCGAAACGATTGACTCGTTTCTGACTCATAATAGCAGCTTTCTGTTGTGCGATTTCGTCTAAAAAATCCGGGGAAACAGTTGGATTGGGAATAATTGCGATAGGGCCAGCATAACCAAAATTACGAATATGCTCCATCTCCTGACGACAAGTGGCATGGAAACAATCGGCATTCGCAATATCAGTGTGAAAAAACAATTGGAGGAGCAGCCATTTTTTCCAATACGACCGTTTGATTGCCGCAGGATAAAGCATGCCATGAGGGGTTATAAGATAAGGCCTTTTCTTTTTTCGAGCGATTGAACATGTTTCGTGATTACAATATAACCATAACCCATTCGTATGATATAAATCATAATCTTTATGCAACAAGAACTGCCGAATATTCTGAGAATATTTAAAAGGAGAAAGAGAGTCGTTCGGAAAAACATTGATCCACTCTTCTCCATTTCCCATAAGATGATCCAACGGATTTTTCGGATGAAGTGTCAGCAAATCTATTGGATACCCCATAAGGTTCATCGTTGTGAGAAGATCATATGTAGATGTAGACGTACCTCCACTCAATGATCCAAATTCTGGTATTGTTTGCAGTACTTTCATCTTTCAGATTTCAAACATACATGAACTTACAACTGATCCATATCCTGATCAATAAAAGATAAATATCCATTTGATACTTTTTCTCTATATGTTGACAATAATGGTGAGGACGGCCACGGATACGTAAATTTGGGAAAATACTTTATTTGTTCAAATGTAATCAGTCCATCTAACTGCTCCTTCCGTCGTTTATAGAAACCTATTACATACATTAATATATCCTTTCTCGTAATGGTAGACTTTGGATGAATTATCAGATCAAAAACAGAGACTCCTTGAAAACTGGCAATTACATGAGTTGCCTGATGTACTTCTGAAAAAGATACTATAGCTTGAATCTTATTATCTCTTTTAAACGCCAACATATGATATTTCCCAAGTTTCCAGCCATATACCCACTTTAGAAAAACCAAACTCCTTTTTACATGGAAGTCATAATCTTGTAAGGCATACTCCATAAAATCAGAAATCTCCTGATTTAGTTCTTGATACGGAATCTCTACAATATCATATGAATCTAGTTTACTATTACACCAGATATTATTAAAGTTATAATACAAATAAGGAATTGAGGCCTTAAAACAAATTCTATGTTTTAATATCTTAGCAGACGCTAACTGGCATAACATACCAAAGAAATCCGAGACTGGATAGTATGTAAACTTTAGGTCTATTAATTCCTTGCACCCGCACTTCTTTTTTATTATGCCATTAATTGGAGAATACCATGCAGAAGAGAAATTTGGACATGCTTGATGAAGTCTGTATTGCAATTGTTTTCCAATCCCCATTCCTCTTGATTCTGGCAAAAGAAACGTGTCGCAGCCCCAATATAAGTCTTGTTCTTTGCCTCTAATTACAGCAGTCACTTTAAAGGCTGATGCTTGGCCTATCATTCGGCCATTCTTAATGGCAACTAGTAATTTAAAATCCCCCGATTCCAAATAATGATTAATTCGTTTGATTCTTGACACATAACCAGATTCGCCATGAATCGCTTGCAACAAACGAATATATTCTTTCGACTCAATTTGAGTTTTATCTAAAAAAACATATTTAATCTGCTCATTACAATTTGCACATCCCATGATTTATAAATCATTATATGAAATAAGTTTTATATTTTTCATTGATAAAAAGTCCGTATTCAACAAGTTCTCGCTTTCCGACTCATAGACTCCTCCTGGATGGCACATCAACTCTAAAAAAGACTCTTTTTTATCTTGTAACCATAAGTGTTTAGTTTCATACCAATCTTCATAAATACCGAAGTAATCAGTTGTTCTTATTTGAGGGAACTGTCCCTTTATAAGCCACCACCATGTATCTCTACACAAAAGATTTATTTTAGAAGTTAATGGGATATAATTTCTCATTCTCCTTATCTTGTATATACGATGCCTCCGAGCCAATCTTGGCAATAAACTTAAAAAAGCGACTCCTGTATGAATATGATGGTGACTATCAATATGTGAAATTTTAACACCAAAGTCCTTTAAAACAGCAATTTGAGCATCTAATTCCTTCTCAATCGCATTCAATACGGTCGGCGAAAGTATTCTATTCCGATAAGAATTTATATTAAATTTAATTCCTTCGCTACTTTCTATATATAATCCCTTCTGTAATAAGATATCACTATGCAGAATAGGATTACCTTCTGTTAAATTCAGATGAATGCCAAATGATATCTTATCTTGATAGCTCTTATATAAAGCAATAGCCCCGTCAAGATCATCCATATTAGCCATGATAGTTGTACTCGTCAACTTCCCAGCTTCAATAAACTTTTGAATACAATTATTTATCGGCCTACTTTTCCCGCAGTCATCTGCATTAATAATAATATTCAACATAATCTAATCCTAAAATTATTTCTCTATGCTTTTGAGCAAGGGCCATAATCAAAACCAGGTTCTACCCCGCCTTCTATACAATCAATAAGCTTCAAGAGCCTCTGAGCTGCAACTACTGGACTCCAATATTCTTGAATAATCTTCATTCCTTGAGAACTTATATCTTGTATCTTAGACGGATTATCCAAAAGATACCTCACCTGTGCACACAAAGAATCAAGAGCAATTTTATCAGGACAATCAAAACTACTAGAATATTTAGGTGCCCGAAACGAGAGCCCTGTTACTCCAGGTTTAATAAGATATGGTGCACTTCCAATTTCATCACTGACAACTAGAACACAACCATTAGACATACTTTCATTGGAAACTGCACCCCACCCTTCATTTTTATCACTTGTAAAAAGAAAGATATCATGAGATCTCATATCCTCTAAAATCTTTACATTAGGTTTCGCACCATTAAAACGGACTATATCATCCAAATGTAAAGCTGCGACTAATTCCTTCGCTCTATCTTCATACTCCCCACATCCATACATATCCAGAATAAAACGATAGCCCAACCCTTTCAAACGAGCCGCCATCATTATCGGCAACTCTGGATGTTTTAATTTTAAAAAACGAGAACACCACATAAGAGATGTAACTCTTTCACTTTCCATGTTAGAGGTGTAATCCCTAATCTTAATATCATCAACCTTTGTAAAATAACCCCATTTATAGCATCTATCCTTAAAAGTTCCTAATCTATATTGATCTTCAGCAGCAAAAGCACTACAACAAAGTTTATATAAAGGCTTTTTATACCATCTATTGCAATAATAAGCTAAAAACATCTTAAAAATTGAGGGTGAGAATAGATTTAAAAGTCCTCGCTTTAGCCACCTCTCACTCATATCAAAAGACAAACGGCCTAATTTCAATCGTTCTTTTTGAAATGGCAAAGCTAATATTCCAGAAAAAATACAACACTCAGCTTCGCGTGCCAAATTCATAGCATGAGCATAAGCCTGAGAAGACTCCCAAGCTCTAAGCAAATAAGGGCAATTATCATAATTGCGAGTATCTCCCTTACGATGCTCTGCTTGCAAAGTTGCTAATTCAACAAAACAAAATTGATGATTAGTCAGACGCCATAATTCATCTGCAATATTTGCTTGATGATTATTAAGAATAAGAGAATATAATACTACTTTCATAGACTCTACTATCGACCTCCCGTATAGATTTTATAAGCCTTAGGATAATGATTTTTGATAAAATGACAAAAAAAGACTGCCGCAACTATAAAAATGACAGGACATAAGAGATAGCTCAAATTAAACACCAAAGCACTTTCCCCTATAAATAATGGTATTTTTTTGAATACATTCAAAGATGGTTCATGAATCAGATAAATAAAGAATGTACTACCCAACACATTATTCCAGATCTTTGAGCTACTATGAATTAGTTTACATTTATCATATAAGATCCACAAACCCTGAATTCCAAATAAAATAGAAATATCTTTATTAACCCAAGGGGCACAATAGCCAATATCATTCAAAGCATTGATTAAAAACGAGGCAATTGCGATTATTATACATATTAAGCCATACCAATATTTTCGACCAAAAGCAATCACATTTAGCTTATCACTCATTGAAAGTATTCCACCTAGAAAAAACCAGCTCAAAGACCAACTAAATGAATCATGATGATAAATAATAATAATTAGAGAAATTATAACACCAATAATAGTTAATAAAAGATTTCTAGTTACAAAAAGAAGTACATAATAAATAATAGGCGCAAATAAAACAAACAACATTAAATCGCGCACAAACCATAACTGAAAGGCAATGGGACCATCCCAAAAACAATAATAAATACTATGAAAAAAACCGCCTTGTGCCCGATCTAATAAATTCGTATTTATCAAACCTTGAATATTGGGATCAACAACCGTTATTAATTTTAACAGAAAATAAAAAAGAACAGACAATAAATTTGCCAAAACATATGGGACCAATAAAGATCTAATCCTTTTTTTTTGCTTAAGAAATATAGTTTTAATTCCTGTATCTATTGTTTTTAGGAAAAACAAATAACCAGATATAAGATAAAACATCGGAACAGCAACTAAACACATTCCTTCTCCAATAAAACTCATCAGAAATCTTGTAGACAAATATTTCTCTCCTTCTGTATAATATGAATGAATCCATACGACCATTACAATACAAATAAAAGATATTACTTTCAACTTGTCACTAAGACTTGTTGTCATCTTATAATTCATTTGCCAATAAATAAGACTTTTGTAACCCGATAAATATTAAATATATAATGAAGTAGACATCCTACAACGACACAACAAAGAACCAATAAAAATGACTTTTGCCATGGCCACAATGCAATTACAGAGGCATGGGTAAAGAATATTGTGAACGACGAAGCTCCTATTAAACAAAGAATTTTGCTAATATAAGGAATATATTTTAGTCCCAAGGAGAGATAATACAACGTTATTGTAAATGATAGAGGTACAAGAAGATCTAATACTAAATCAGGATAGCTCATTTGACACATATTCAGATTATAGTCAATCTCCGGATAAAAGGCATGTAAAACAACGAACAATAAAGTAAATATAGGAAAGACAATAATATATCTTTGAAGAGTTGTATTTTTCAAACAATACCCAACATAAATAAAAATTATTGCTCCTAAAGACTGATCAACACTCCATGGAAGAATAAATTTGAAAGGGTATATTGTAGGGATATGTATTATTATATATAACAAAAAACATATTATTAATCTCAGAGCCTCAGTTTTCTTATCTTGAGAGCTTTTAGTCCAATAGAGCAAACATAAAAATAGGATGTTGGAAATAAATAGAGCATTAATAAACCAAAAAGGATAACTATACAAACTAATATTATTATACCCCGCATACAACATCCTTACGAGATTCTTTACAACAGGCTCCTGCCTAAAAATGAGATAAAAAGAAATACTATATGCAAAATATGGCACGACATATCTCATTATTTTCTTCGTCCATTCTTTTTTATTAATTAATGGATTAGTCTCCGGCTCGGAGATAAAATATCCTGCAAGAATAAAGAATGCAGGAACGTGAAACCAAAACACATTAATATATGGAATTGTTATACAATGGCCAATGACAATACAGATTATCAATAAAGCTTTTAATATATCAATCTCTTTTAAGTGGATAGATACATTTCCTGCAGATCCTTTCATAAATTAACATGAACCAAATGAACAACTCTCTTTGCGTATCAACATTACGGCATTCAAGCTCTAATCCTAATAAACTTTTTTATGAGCCAACAAACAAACATAACTTGCAGAATTGCCCCATAAGCTAGAGTTATATTTGCCTCAACAACAATTATTTTCGTAATGACAAAGATTAAAAGGAGTAAATTAGTATCACCAATTCCATTATTGAACTTTTTCATAAACCACATAATCATGAGCCCATTAAAAAAAGATAATATCACCATTCCCCAGTATCCAAAATTTGCATAAAACTCACATAACATCGGGAAATTAATACTTGCCTGCCATGATGGATCTTTTACACCATAATAAACAGCCCACTCTGTTCCCATATTTTGGCTTGGCCGGAAAGGAATTAAAAAATGAGGAAAAATCATTGTTGGCAACCAAATCATAGTTTCTCCCCATACATATTGAGCCCGTCCACTATCAATGCTCCGTATAACAGTCCCTAAATAAGAAACGCCCTCCATCCTATTATCTACATTATAATTTTCCTGTTGCGCTTGATAAAGTTCAAGCCAACGGCTAACATTAAGATCTTGATATTCTCTTTGTAATATTTTTAAGCCTATCGCCATACGAACGGGACCATTGGCATGTAAACCTTCTGCTCGATAAACATGCCTAGTCATATAAATAGGCATTAATAATATAGCAATTATTATAACAGTTTTATAAGGTATTCTCTTCCGCTCTATAATATACATTACCGTTGGTGCTACTATTAAGAAGATCGAATATATGAACAAAGTGCCACCTACATAATATATAAAATAATAAGCGATATAAACGACTGTCACAATAATATAGACAAGTTTTCGACCACCTCTCAACCAATATAATAAAGCGACCGCTCCAACCGTTGCGGGTAACATTGTTTCAATTAAAGATAGAAATCCAAATGGTATTCCAAAGAAAGAAATAATAGTTTGGGCCAACTGCAATATATATCCGCCTACAATCAACAACAAAAGAGCAAACTCGATCTGCTTTATAGTCAACCTATTATACGGAAAAATAGGATTAGAATGAATTTTCTTTATCCCAAAAAAACAACCTATATATAAAGACCAAATTGAAAAAGCAGAGAATAGAGCCATTAAGGGAAAATCAGCCCTATCATATGTACGGAATAAAGATTCGATAGGTAATTGCCATGTATATGGTTCAAGAAACATATTCCAAGTTTGATAAAGAACCAATACAATAACCGCAATACGAATCTCTCTCGTTTGCAACAATATAATCGTAGCACTGATCACCGGAATTAATCCCAATGCTGCTATAGCCCGAAGATTAAAGTCATAATATCCTGAAAGATGTAAACACAAATAGGCTATAGCAACCAGAACAGAACATAAATAGTTCTGTCCCCAATTTATCTTTTTCCCTGATATTATCATTATTTCAAACCGAACGTATCTTTATAGAATTGCTCATAACGAAGACATATGATCCTCGGATCATATTGTGCGGCATTCTCATAGCCCTTTAATATTAACTGTTCGCGTAATTCATCATCATTAATTATTCGCAAGATACCCTCATGAATAGCTTGATGATCTTCTGGTTCAAACAGTAATGCAGCTCCACCCGCTATAGTCTTTGTCGGTTCCTCATTAGTAGTAAGGACTACACGGCCAATAGTTTGGGCTTCTATAATAGGCATACCAAAACCTTCAGACCTCGAAATGAAATATAAAATATCACATTCTTTATATTTTTTTATCACCTCATCCATAGGAATACGGTAAGAGACCGTATAATTAATATTATATTTTTTCAAACGATCTCGATCAGCAACATCTGGATTGCCAATAATATCAATATGGCATCTAATTCCTTTTATACTTTCAAGTAATCCTTCAAGATTTTTATGCCACCCAGAACCTATCTGAAGAATCGTCGGACATTTTTTATTAAACGCCCTAGGACTCTTCGTAATCGGCAAAGACAATGGATTAGGGATAACTTCTATTTTCGTATTTCTAATATCTAAATAATGAACTAAGTCATCTTTAGTAAGATAACTAACCGCTGTTATTTTTTTTAAAAAACAAGATGATAATATAAAACTAACCCAAACATATAATCTTCGCTTTATAGTTTTAGGATTATTTTTATACATTCCAATATCATGGCATGTCATCGTTGTTTTTCGCCAAGGGAACAATACCCATAAATAATTGACATCTCCTGTAATATGATAAACATCATATTTATCCAAACGAAGACGCCATATGTCTCGTATTGTTTTTCTCCAAGACACTGGTTTATACCATTTATAAATATCGTGACCTAAATCCTCTAAAGACCTAGCAACAGTATCAAAAACAGCTTCAATGCTATGTTCTTGTTTCTCTTTTTCTCTATAAATATATAATATTTTCATCTAGAGATAATTTTACTAAACATAGTATCCAATAAATTAATTGGCAGCCACAATAATAATGGTTTTATGATTTTCCCTTTTACTCCGTGTGGATTATATTTCTCTCGCATTTGCCTCATATCTTTTCGTAACAATCTGAGGACCATTCGTCTTTCAGATTTATCTTGTTCTTCCCGATAAAGATTTCTTAGAACAATTGAGAACCCTGCGGTAACAGAATGATAATAAATTTTTTTTACCATAGCAGAACTGCTCAAATCATATTGCCGAACAAGAGCATCTGCAGCAGGATAAATGTTATGAAATATTTTTATTGCTTCTTTATAAGGTAAGGGCCTATGCGTAAGAGTTTGCTGACCGGCAGCATATTGATAAAAATACAAGCATCCAGAATGAGTTTTAATCTCATCTATATGCAACAAGTATTGCAAATAAAAAAGATGATCTTCAGACCAAGAAAAACTAGTATTTAACCTTATATTGTACCTATCACATAGCGTTTTATTATACAACTTTCCAACTGACTGTCCAAAGCTATATAAGTCACTTTCGCAAAAAGCATGGTCGATAAATCGCTCCCCCTTATATACTTTATCTTTCAAATTATATTCTTCCCCTAACGTCTTGCCAGTCGTATCTACCCGAACGAAACCTTGACAACTTAAGACACAATCATTCTCACACTGCTCGACATGAAAATTTTCTATATACCTCTCTCCTATTTTATCATCTGCATCAACAAATGTAAACCAAGTCGTATTACAAGCATTAATACCAGTATTTCTAGCTTTACCCGGCCCTCCGTTTGCTTGATGAATTACTCTTATCTTTTTGTTACATTGTGCATATTTATCACAAATCTCACTCGACCCATCAATAGAACCATCGTCTACCAAGAGTAATTCCCAATATTCAACAGACTGGTTAATAATAGATTCTATACAATCAGCAATAAATCTCGCCGCATTATATACCGGGATTATAATTGTAATAAGATTATTGTTGCCTGAAGACATATTCTATAATGGCTTTTATCCGACTATCGTTAGAGTACCCTGATCTTATACACCGTTCATACCCCGCATGAGCAATTTGCAAACGCTCTGCATCATGTTGGAGATAGTATCGGCATTTTTCTAAGAGGTCCTCATCTGTATCAAAGAAAACGGCTTCTTTATTCTCTTTAAACATTTCTTGATGTTCTATTGTCTTTTCCGCTAGCATAAAACAGCCACATGCAGGAATTTCCACTGAACGTGTTGTTTGGAGATCCAAATTCATTTTGCGCAAAAAACAAAGAGCAATTTTACATCCACAAATAGCCTTACAATAACTTTCATCTTGCAATTCTCTTCCTGCGAATATTAGGTTAGGCTGCCCGGCACAAACTCTTTCCCATTCTTTACTACCCCAAACTTTTACCTGTATCCCATTTTGAGCTAAATAAACAATAGATCTGCTTCTCGCCTCTTCCCATGCACCTATAAACCCGACATCGCAGCCATATAATTCCTGTTCTCCTGATGTTAGTTTATACGGCCGATGAAAACCATCCTGATAAGAATTTCCGACAAAATAAACATCCTTACACCCCAACTTTTTAAGGTCATTAACAGAATATGACTTTGTTGTTACGAAAGTGTCATAATATTTCAGAGACTCCAAAAAATCTTTAGACTGATTATGTCGTGCACACATATAATCTGGAGAATATCCTACTAATTTTGCATTATGTGCATAATGCTTAATCATCTTAAAAGTATTCTCTTTGATAATAATACCCTTATCTATCCAAATAAGATCGTATACATTTTTGGTAACTTTCTCAAAGATCTGCTTATTTGCCCCACAAAGATCAGGTAAAGAAACAGGAAAACCCAATTGAAAAAGTTTATTAAATATTCTATATTTTATATTATACGCAACAGCTGTAGTATCAACATGATCAACATCTCCCAACTTTTGAAGGATGAGATCTCGTTGCACGCATGTATTACTATCTCCAAGTCCTGAAAATCCTCCAACAGACAATATTCTAAGCTTACAATTCATAATGTTATTCATCTGTTAAAGAAAAATTTACGCATAATCATAAACGCGTCAAATCCAATAAACTTACAAATTTTACGCACTCTAATCGGCTCATTTTTCAACACATATCCAACTCCAATCTCTTTGATTTCATTCTTTACTTTCTTATAAAGATCTGGATATATATTACCATACATATAAGCAAAAAGGGTAAAGTTTATACTTAAAGCCCGACGCACTTGTATGCTATCTTCATGAGCTAATGCATTTTTTTTATATAAAATAAAAGTATCTAACATTGATGCTATCTTTTTTTTGCTATTTCCCTTACTAACCGTTATATAATCACCTGTTCGATAATATACTCTAGCTTCCGAGACAAAAACAGCATTTTGAGCAAGCATTAGGATTCGTGAAAAGAACTCCCCATCTTGATTTTTCAGAATGCTTTCATTCCATCCTCCTGATTTCATTATAAGTTGACGAGAAGTCATATAACAAGAGGTTTGAAGCATACTACCGCTAGTCCACATATCCAATAATAATTGAAATGCACTATCATAATTTTTATATATTTCCAGATGTGGGAAATATGCCTCTTCAAGTGATTGTCTGAACCTATCCCAAGGACAAAAGCTTATAGTATCTTTATGTGCAGTTTGTAAAATAGCGACGTGCTTCTCCACAAAGATAGGATTAATAACATCATCAGCATCTAAATAAATAATATAATCACCAGAACTATGCTCAAATGCGACATTTCTAGCTCTACATGCACCAGAATTTGTTTGACAAAACACCTGTATTTTCTTATCTGTCTTATATTCTTCTAATACATCAAGCGTCAAATCGGTTGATCCATCGTCAACAATAATAATTTCAATATTATTATAAGTCTGGCTCAAACAACTACTTATTGTCTCTCGAATAAATGATTCTGAGTTATAGCAAGGAATAAGGATAGATACTTTGGGGATCATTCTTTCATTTTGGATTATAAAACACAATATCGATTTCCATCTACTATATGATCAATAGATCACTTTTAGCAATAACCTTTTTCCCGTTAGGAATTTTTCTATTCGAAATAATTGTATTATAACCAACGATTACACCTTGTCCTAAATAAGAACCTTTAAGAATAGAGACTTTCTCTCCTAACCAAACGTCGTTTGAAATAACCACAGGAGCTGTTCGAGGCCTCTCAAATTCATACCCAAAAGAAGGGAAATAATTTCGTGTTATTTCCCTACGCTTTTCTAAGGTATAAATATTATGAGTGTTAGTATCCCAAATACGAATATTATATGATATTTGACAATAACTCCCAATATCAACCGATTCATCTGATCTGATCTCACTTCCTCTATTTATATTAGTATATTCTCCAATAGAAATATGACCGCCAAAACGAATCCACACTTTTTGACATTGAAGACGCACATGATCTGCGATAGTTAACTTACCATTGTTTACAATATACATCGGTCGATAAGAGTTCTCATCCCGTTCAAGTATCGAACTCTTTCCAACAATCATTTGGCCACCATTAGTCAAAAAAATACTAATATTTTCTAGTTTACAGTCCTCCAAATAAAGTTCAGACTCTGAATCGATATATATATAGCAATTCTTTATCTTCACATCGCCACGTACGTCAAATCGCCCTCCCTTTATTATTCGAATCGTTGTTTGGTAACGTAGATAATAATACCAATTAGTCTCTACAATCTTTTTAATGATCCGTCTAATGATATGCATATTCAAACTCAACCCCTAATTTTTAGCATAAGACTTCTAACTAGTGTATAACTTGTTATATAACCGCCATTCCGCATAATAAAATTAAGGCCAGTATATATTGCTATATAAAACAAAACTTTTATCAATATATTTAACAATAAAAAAGATGTATTATATTCTATTATTTTCCACAAAAATAATGGCAACAAGAATGGAATAACATAACGAACAATTGCAAGCAACTGACTTTTAACACTTAACTTTATACACAGCCGAGTTGAAAAGAAATATAATATAAGCCCTAACACTCGGGCAATTGATACACTCCACACATAAGTTATAAAACCATATGAAAGCCCAATAGGAATTGCAATTAATAAAATCGCATTACGAGCCACTCCACTCCACAAATAAAGATTCATTTTATTAACGACATTCATTACTGAATCAAAAACAACCGGGAGACAAAGCGTAATAGAAAATAATCCCAGAATCTTAAATAATTCAATCGCCCCCACCCATTTTTCTCCATATAACAAGATTATAAGATCATCTGCACATATATACATTAATCCAGCAAATAGAAACGTAAGAAATGATATCACGTGTATAAGTTTTAGAATACTATATTGTAATGCAGCCGGATCATTCTGCAACTTACTAAGTGTCGGTAACATGACACTCCGTATAGAGGAAAATGAATATTCAACAACAAGATTATTCAAAGATCTCGCTCGTTCAAAAAGGCCTAAAGATGTTGCAGTATAAAGTTTACCTATAACTAAAGTATCTAATTGCCTAAAAATACGATTGACTATAGTCGTTAATGTCATTTTCCAGCCAAATACCCATAAGTCATGAACTTTACCAAAGTGGAAGATAAACTTGGGACGCCAACTAGACATCAACCAAACCATTACCGAATATACTATCCAACCAAACAAATTAGATGCAACTAACGCCCATACTCCAAAATTATAAATAGCTAATACGATTCCGATTATACCTGAAACTATTCCTGATACTAGTCGAGAAATAAAAGGTGATCGGAAATCAAGAGATCGCTGAAAAAGAGCTGTTTGCAATGTTCCGAATGAGCAAATAAAAAATGATAGTGATGTCACTCTAACTATTCCTATCAATTGTGGCATTTCAAAATATCGTGAAAATAATGGGGCACTTAAGAATACTAGAATACTACAACTTGCTCCCATTATTATATTTAGCCAAAAAATAGTCGATGTTTCATCGTCTGTAATAGTTTCTTTTCGAATTATAGCATTACTTAACCCGAAATCGGCAAAAGTATCAAGAACAATATTTAATACCATTGCCATACTAATTAATCCAAAGTCAGATGGAAGTAATAATCGAGCTAAAACTAATGAAACTATGAAATTTCGAACTTGATTAACTGCAATCGTTAAAAAATTCCAAAAACTACCTTTTAAGCCTTCCTTCTTTAACTCTGAAACATTCATATTCTATATCCGCAATTTCAGATATTAAGACAACATCAAAGAACTTCAGCAAAACTATTTTAATTAAAAAGATTCTAGCCTAATCTTAAAATAAGAAAAACACTATCGGCCAATAGATAAATATTTAAACCCAACGGTTTCTAGGTCTTTAGCATCATAAATATTACGGCCATCAATAATTACTTTATTCTTCATAGATTTTGCAATAACGCCCCATGATGGTAAACGAAACTGTTTCCATTCGGTCAAAAGAATTAAAGCATCAGCATCTAAAACTGCATCATACATATCAGCTGAATATTCAACATTTTGCCCCATACGTCGACGACATTCATTCATTGCCACCGGATCATAAACCTTCACAAAACAACCAGCTTTCACTAAATGATCTATCATTACTAAAGAGGTTGCCTCCCTCATATCATCAGTTTCAGGCTTGAAAGCGAGTCCCCACAAAGCAATTATTCGACCTTGCAGATCGTTATTATAAAACTTATTAAGCTTATCAAATAATATACTCTTTTGAGATTCATTCACATCTTCTACAGCCTTCAAAACACGCATATTATAACCATTCTTCTCGGCTGTTTTAATCAGAGCTTTAACATCTTTAGGGAAACATGATCCTCCATAGCCACAACCGGGATAAAGAAACTTATTACCAATTCGACTATCAGATCCTATTCCCTTACGGACCATATTAACATCAGCACCCACCAACTCGCACAAATTCGCAATATCATTCATAAAAGAAATTCGCGTCGCCAACATTGCATTTGCCGCATATTTAATCATTTCCGCACTAGGAATATCAGTAAAAATAACACGAAAATTACTCAACAAGAATGGACGATATAACCGAGACATCAACTCCTTGGCTCGATCGGATTCGACTCCAACAACAACGCGATCAGGAGACATAAAATCTTTAATCGCAGCTCCTTCTTTAAGAAATTCCGGATTGGACGCGACTTCAAACTCTACTTGAACACCTCGTTTATTCAATTCTTCTTGAATCGCAGCCTTGACTTTTTTAGCAGTTCCCACCGGAACCGTAGATTTCGTAACTAATATCGTATATTTATTAATATGTTGACCAAATGTTCTAGCCACCTCTAACACATATTTAAGATCTGCGGATCCATCCTCATCAGGAGGAGTTCCCACTGCAGAGAACACAACCTCTACATTATCCAAACAAGAAATAAGACTGGTTGTAAAATGAAGGCGACCTGCATCAACATTTCGCTTAACCATTTCGTCCAAACCTGGTTCGTAAATAGGTATTTCTCCATTCAATAACTTGTTGATTTTATTCTGATCGATATCAACACACGTTACATCAATACCCATTTCAGCAAAACATGTCCCTGAAACTAACCCCACATAACCGGTTCCAACAATAGCAATATTCATAAGATCAATTTTTTAACATTAATTCAAGTCAATAATTTAAATTACATCCGATCCATTTTCTTCTGGAGCCAGAAGAAGATACCCGTACGATTGAGGTGCGTGCGGTAGTCGATGCGATGGAGCAAGCGGACAAAATGCGTCTTGTGGCGGATATGCCACTCCATGAAGTTATAAAGACCTGATGTGATCAGGATGCTCAACACCAGCACGATATACAGTTGAACATCAATCGAGCAGCCTGCCATATAGCTGATCCACCAACACAGTACCACAAAGAAATTCAGGATCAGAATCGCAAGCGTCGTGGCAGCATGCGAACATCCCAGACGGATGAACATGTGATGCAGGTGCGTCTTGTCCGGGTGGAACGGAGACTTGCGCTTCAGGATGCGCGTCGTCATCACGCGGAGCGTATCAAAGACGGAAACGGACAGAACCGCCAGCGTAAAGGGGACCAACCCGATATTTGCCGCATCATAAACCTCGCTCATCGAGCCGTGGCGCAAAATCCGGACCACGAAGATCGACAAGACGATACCCATGACCAACGTCCCGCCGTCGCCAATGAACATCTTCGAACTCTTCCCGAAGACGTTGTGGAAGAAGAACGGGATCAGCGATCCGGTGGCCACGACGGCCAACATACCCATCGTCCGATCCTCCACATACCAGAACATCATCCCCAAGAGCAAACTCGTCAAAATGCAGTAGCCCGACGAGAGACCGTCTACCCCATCGATCAGGTTGATGGCATTGATGATGCCTACGGCAGCAAAGAGCATAAACGGGATGGCCACCCCTTGCGGGATCTGATCAAGGCACCACAACCCGTGGAGGACATTCCAAACAGACCCTCCGATGAAAATCAACAGCAAGGCTCCACAGACTTCGTCCGAAAAGCGTGAAATCCGAGCATATCCTTTTGTCCCGACAACATCCCTTTGGGCCACGACACTCGGCATGCTCCTGTCCTTCAGGCAATAAACGGATTCAAAACAGGGAATGAAACAAAGATGCATGCAGTCAAACATCCGAAGACGGTTTATTCACAAACTCTATTGCCATGTTGGATACCAACATACACCAATAAAGAATGCCTAAATACGATCAACGGCTTTCTGCAGCCAGAAAAAGATACCCGTACGGTTCAGATGCGTGCGGTAGCCGATCCGATGCAGCAGATGCAGAAAACGGGTTTTGCGACGGATCTGCCGCTCCATGAAATTATAGAGACCGAATGTGATCAGCAGGCCGAGGGCCAGAATAATGTAAAGCTGCGTATCGATCGAACAACCGGCCTTGTAGCTGATCCATCCGCACAGGACCACGAAGGCATTGAGCATCAGGATTGCAAGCGTCGTGGCGGCATGGGAGCATCCCAGGCGGATGAACATGTGGTGCAGGTGCGTCTTGTCGGGATGAAACGGGGACTTGCCCTTCAGGATGCGGGCCGTCATCACACGCAGCGTATCGAAGACCGGAACCGACAGCACCGCCAGCGTAAAGGCCACAAGCCCCAGATTCTCCTGGGCATGCATCATGTATTGGGCGTCGTGCTGCAGCAGCCGCATGACGAATACCGACATGATGATGCCCATCACGAGCGTACCGCCGTCCCCGATGAACATCTTCGATGTCTTGCCAAAGACATTGTGAAAGAAAAACGGAATGAGCGATCCTGCGGATACGGCTGCCAGAATGGCCATGACCGGATCGTCGGCCAACCAGAACATCACCCCGAACTGGATGCCCGCCATGATGCAGTAACCCGACGAAAGTCCGTCCACGCCGTCGATCAGGTTGATGGCATTGATGATGCCCACGGCGGCAAAGACCGTCAGCGGGATGGCGACTTCACGGGGAATTTGACCGAGTCCCCACAGTCCGTGGAAATCATCCAGTGTGTAGCCTCCGACGAAGACCAGCAGCAGGACGGTGCCAATCTCCACCAAAAAGCGCAGCGCCGGGGAGAGGTCGAGGATGTCATCGAGCGTCCCGGTATAGAGCATGATCATCATGGCGACCACCACGATGAACAGATCCGAACAGTCGCAGGCAATACCGGCGCACCCCAGTCCGATCACCGTTCCGAAAAACACGGCGATACCGCCAAGAACGGGGACCGGCTTGCGTTGGAGTTTCCGGGCATCGGGATTATCCACGATGTTTTTGTCGAGGGCAATGGCGACCAATCGCGGATGGATCCAGCAAACGCCCAAAACCGCAATCAGAGAGGTGATAAAATACAACATACTTGGGGATATTTGTTTGATGGAAACAATCGAAAGAGACGATTGCAAGCGGAAAACGGACAGCCGGTACGACAACTGCCGGCTCAACGGCTCGCCGACACGGATTCACAATGTTGCGGTTCCGAGGAGGCAGACCGTCCGACATACAGGCCATGTCCCAACCAACAATCGTAATCGTCAAGACGCCGGATGAGTTGCAACTTGCACTTTTTCGGATTCCGCTCCTCACGCCACGGATCGACGGCGCCATGCGCATGATCCCGGCAGATGCAACTATTCGTGCAACCATAGAGCGTAACCAGCAACAACGCACGCGACTGTTCGGCACGGATCAGCGGCAGGATACTGCGAATCGTACCTACCAGACGGTCGAACTCCTCCTTCTCTCCAAGAATCGCATAGGCCGGAAGCAGCATCGAGTAAAGTTTGCAACGCATGACGTCACTCTCCAACTGCAGACTACCGTATTGCCTCAGCGTCTCCCGGGCCAACTCCCGATCCGCGTCCGTCACCCCTTCGGGCGAATGGTAACGCTTCAGCGCTTCATGAAGTCCCGCCGGAAGCCGGTCGCCGTTCAGACGCGTGTAGACATGGCGGTTGTCCGAGTTCAACGCAACCACCTCGTACTGGCCGGGCTCCACACTGAGCAGCGGTACATACATGCAGTTCTCCACACAGACCATGATGTCTTTCCGTCCGCCTCCGGGCTGGATGATGACGCTTGCCTCCACTCCCTTGAACTGCCCCTCGGTGATGCGCACCCGATCCCCTTTCATCAGCCGGTTCGGTTCGGGTGTATAGACCGGCAGTTCATCGCAATAGGATTCGGCAACCCATTTCAGATTGGCCATCTCCTCGTCCGACAAGTAGGGATAATACCCGCCACGTCCGTCACGGACCCGGGGCAGGAAACTGTATTGGGGAAGAAATCGTTTCAAACGATAGATCTCTGCTTCCGAGGCGTGTACGAAGACGTAATTGTACAGCAACGGATGCTGCGTGCGGACCAGTTCGCCCTTTTTTTCGCAGACGGCGACGTACGACGGAGCAAAATATTCGAACGGCTGCTCGCCGACACGGATGCGCCGAGCCAGCTCGGTCTGGAGTCCTTTGGCCGGGTTGCCCCTGTAATATCCTTTTGAAGAGACCGGCAGCACCAGCACATACCACCTTACCGCATGGTTGTTTTTTCTCGTGCGGATCTGCTCGGAGACCGAGTCAGACCAAGTCCAGTTAGTGCCCTGCGTATTCATTCCAATATCGTTTATCCAGGAATCCGCATCGCATCCGGGCAATCCGAGGCCTTGCCAGCGCAACATCAGAACACGCTGACATTCAGTGAATTAAGAATTACACATAAGGTATTCGTGAAAATTGCGAATACCTTGCTTCGCTTCGGGCTTGTCTGCAAACCTACAGTTGCGAATGTTTATTATTTCTGTTTAAGAAACCACACTATTTAGTCGCAAAAATAGATAAATTCGTCGAATAAACAAAAAGAGAGGTTTTTTTCTTGCATCAAACCATCACGCAATGCCTATTCGTCTGACAGACAAACAAAAACAGCCGTTTTAAAATCTTATTTTCACGGTTGTTTCACCCCAATGCAACAACAACCGGAGGTCCGGAAAAAGCAAACGGAAGGCATAAGTAACAATTTGGAAGCATTTACGACCAAAATGACACGGTCTTCGTCTAAAAATCAAGAAGTTCCCGTCTCATGCGATTTCTTAAACAGAGATCGCACAAGGGAGCAAAGGAGAATCCCGCATTGTAAGCCATGCAATGGCAGGTCCTCCCGTAAATGTCATTCCCAAACACAAACCATTCCTTCCAAAAAGGCATCGGCAGGCAATTGCCTGCCGATGCCGTCCCTTCCGAACCGAAAGCGCCTCCCTACCGTCACGGATGCATCAGTGTATAGGCATGGCCCGAGACGGCCAGCGTCCCGTCTATCGGAATATCGCCCGGATGGGATCCGCCAACGACGATCCTTCCCTGCAGGAGACTCGCCCGCTCGACCCGTGCCAGCTGGTCGTTGTCGAGCGCCCCACGGTCAAAAGCGAAATCACTTCCATTGCCCGGTGGTGGGCTCAATATTAGGCTTTCAATAAATTTACAAATCCAACAATACCTGCAAACGATCAAATAATAGAACATCTATTATAAACATGATTTACCATATTAAACACTTGCTTACAGCACAAATACACGTACTTCAATCAAACAATTTATTCCACTGTATATCAAATATATACATCAAATGCCAATGTAATTTTACGAACTAGATACACAAAAACGGCATATTCGCAATACGAAACACAACCAATCATTAAACTCTCACAATAAAAACATGTATTCAAGCACACATATGAAACATGCATTCATTTTAATTATACCTTTATATATAATATAAGACAAACACATCATATAACCAGGCTCAAGCACCAACAACGGTCTTCGGTTTCAATTCTTGAGAAGAGGACCTGAAGAAGGGATCGCGCCTTACGGTCAAGAAATTTCAACGGTCAAATTTTACTGAACGGAACAACCGGCCCAAACAAGGACAAGACAAAAAAAATCAGAGAGATAACCCGATCAAACAATTGTACCCAGAACAAAAAAAAGGACAAAAAGGCCATTTTCGAAAATACTTAATTAAACTTCAATATTGATTTTCACAAACTTTTTATCGAATTTTACACCCGCAACAGCCCAAAAAAGAGGTCCGCGGCTTGCATTTTCCGCAGATGTTTTCTATATTTGTTGGACGACATATTGAACACGGAAGTGTAAGTTTATTCTCACAGTGGAATCTGGAAAATTCAATTGGAGAGAGGATAAGCGGCCAACTTCTTACGTCATACCCGTTTCACAGGGATAGGCGTGGGCTGTTGCTTATTTTATCTCCAAGGTATTCCAGAACCTCACTGTTAAAGTAGACATCGGCACCACGCTTCTTTTTTTTCACCAAAAAAGCGAGACTTTTCTCCGAGGTGCCAGGAGAAAACAACGACGCCGTTCGTCCACCCGATACGGCGCAAAACCCCAGAAAACCCCGGCCTTACCGGCCGCTCCAAATCCTTTACTTTATGAAAAAACTCTATTCACTGTGCATGCTGTTCTCCGTCATGGGAATCTGCAGCCACTCATTGACGTCGTGCTCGTCTGACGACGATGGAGGAGGTCCGAAAAAGACCGCCCTCGAGAACGAGTTCTCGTACAACAACGAGACTACCCCGATCGGTTCGGTAGTCTATACGAAAGACGATGCAAGCGGCATCTACACGTTCTACATCTCCCCGACCGAAGGCCTGATCGACCTCGACGCCATGCTTCTGGCTGACGACTACATCCTGATCGCGACAAACACGCCCACGGGTGATATCGACCTGACAGGAAAGGACAACTCGCTTGTTTACAAGAACGTAAAGATTTCCTCCGAGACCGCAGCCAACGTCCAGAGCAGCGCTCTCTCGCTGGTGCTGACCTCGCAGACGACGGTCAAGCTGTCGCTCGACGCCGCCATGACCTCCGGCGAAACGCTGAAGGCCGAATACAACGGACTGTGCATCTTCCACAAGAGCGAAACCGAGCAGGGCGATGCTCTCAAGATGGACAAGCCGATGTTCGGATACTGGAGAGGCCAGACCACTTCGGGAACGAACAACTATCTCCTCGGTGTCGCCAATGTGGATTTTGCAACCATGGGCACGAACATCGCCCTCAAAGAGCCCGGATATGCCATGATCCTCGACTGCTATCTCGACAGCGGCGACGAGTGGAAGACCTATCCCTCGGGCACCTTCACCGAGAGCAACAAATTCGGTGATCACACGTATTTCGACACCAACAGCTTCGTTGTCTACTTCGATGGCTCGGCCTACACGACGATGCACGTATCGAGCGACGTAACCATCTCGCGCGAGGGCAATACCACCAAAATTTCGACCACCTTCATAGATAATGAAGGTGTGGACCATGCCGTCACGTTTGAAGGCGACCTGCGCATCGGCAACGGTACGAAGTTGCCCAAGCTCACACAGCTCATGGAGGATGTCGAGCACAAGGCAGCATACGCCGAAGGCACCTATATGGGTGACCTGTTCGGTACGGGCGGTGGTCTTACGCTCATCACGATCGATGACGAGAACCGTGAAAACAGAGTTACTCCCTACTATCAAGTATCGCTCGGCATCTTCTGCACGAAATGGCCCGATCCGAAAAAGGAGATGAGACTTGAGCCGGGAATTTACGAGGTCAGCACGACCTACAAGAAGGGGACGTGGATGAGCCCCAATGAGCTTGAGATCATGGGCATGGTACTTCCGATCGGAACTTACGTCTTCTATGATGACGGCGTATCGGACAGCGGTCTGTACGGCTACTGCACGGACGGTACGATCACCATCGCAGAGGCCGACGCCGGAAAATACAAGATCGACTACGACCTCGAAACGGTTACCGGCTACAAGGTCACCGGCTCCTACGAAGGTTCCGTAACGCTTACGGACTCGTCGGACGACAAGGAGGACGATGGATCCTCGACGCTGACCGAGGACCTGGAGCTCGATCTGAGCTACCTGACTGCTGCCCGCTGCTTCCCGCAGACGCAGATCTACATCGGTGGCCTGGGTTACCGTGACATCAACGACATTACCTCCTTCGTTCCGCCCGCACCGGAGCCCTGCGGTTACCAGTTCATTGAGCTCGGTATGGCCACGGGTACCTATGTTCCGGATCCGGCCTACAACGATCCCGGCAAACTCGTCGAGGGTGACATCATCCGTCTCGACCTGCTCGTAAATCCGGGCGACGACGACAAGATCACCCCGGGAACCTACAATATCTCGCCGAACCGCTATCCGGCACAGATGTGGCCCGGTGTCTGCCTCCGCGGTGCTCAGGAAGTTGATCATATCGGTACCCGCTGGATGTTCATCGGCAACGCCATCGGCAACGGTTATCCCTCCTACATGAAGGATCCGGTATTCGTAACGGACGGCCCGCTGAACGTTCCTTCGATGAAGGGATATGCCAGCCTCTATACCGGTACCGTTACGATCGAAAAGGCTGAAGGCGGCGATAACTACTTCACCTTCATCATCGACGGCGAAGATGTTCTGCACCACAGCATCACGGGCACGTGGACCGGTCCGGTCGTACTCGGCATGACGGATACTCCGGTAGTCTCTTCGGGCAAGGAGTTCGGCTCGACGCGCGCCGAGAAGACCTCGACCGTTTCGCAGCAGACGAAGAACAGAATCCCGACTGCCAGCGAACTTAAAGGTCTGCAGCCCCTTCCGATGGAGCCGTTCGGACAGGTAAAGTTCCAGTAAAGCCTTACGGATATTCACCAAAAGAGCGCGGGTGCACACCCGCACCCGCGCTCTTTTCTCATCAATAAATTTTAGACCTATGAAAACGAGCTATTGGTCGAGACTACGCGTCTTGACATGGGCAGTTTTGTTCGCAGCCGGAAGCCTTGCTTCCTGCTCCGACGACGATGACAAGGGCGGACCTACCCCCCCGCCGGTTCAACTGGTAGACCAGATCGAATACGACGGAGGCACCCCCATCGACATCAAGTCGGCCATCTTCGAGATCGAGGACACCGATCTCTACACGTTCTACCTCTCCCCGACGGCAGGCATTGCCGACATGGACGGCATGAGCGAAGCCAACGACTACCTCCGTGTCATGGTCCGCAACCCGAAAGGAACGGTCAATACGGAATCCGACACGTTCGAAATCTCCTACAAGGACATTTCGATAAAGGAGGCTACGATGAAGGATGTGAAATCGGTCAAGCTCTCGGCCGACTACCTCAGCGAAACGTCGCGTCTGAACCTCTATGTCGAGGTAGAGATGGAATCGGGCAAAACGCTGTTGGCTCGTTATGAAAACACCTGCTCCGAGGCAAAACTCCCCGAGTTGAACAACCAGTACGAGCTTAATGGTGAGGCTCTCACGATCGGCAGCGTATTGAAGTGGACCAACGCAGCGACCGGTGCCACGACCTATTACTTCTACAACGAGGCCGATGTCACGGAACCGCAGGACGGTCTGAACGGACTGACGGTGACGCTGGCAGCCGAGGCTACGGAGACGACGTTCGATCTCTCGACGGTAGATCCTGCACAGGTTTCGGTCAAGTACGGTGCCTTCCAGAACACCGAGAACACGACGGGTTCGCTGACCATCGAGGTCAAGAACAACGTACTGACCCTCGCAATCGACGCAGAGGAGGGTGACAACCACCTGCGCGCCGCCTACTCGGGCGCCTATACGTTCGGATTCGAAAGCCAGAACTACATCAAGGTCACCAAGGGCGAGACCCCTGAAGAGGCAGCTCTTGCCAAGGTATTTGTCTACAAGAAAGGATCGACCAATATTCTGACATTCGGCATGGTAGATGCAGAGGCTCCTGCCAATCTCATGGAGGGGAACTATGCAGCATCAATAAGTCTGACGGATACCCAGCTCAAAGAAAGTTCAATAGATCTGTCGGAAAAAGATCCCATTTTCCATAAACCTCTTGCCCAAATTCAAATTTTCGACTATTTAGAATATCGAATCTGGGACAACAGCACATATGCAGAGGTGAACGGAACGCTTACAACCCGCCAGGAAGGTAATATGACCTACCTGAAACTTGTTGTCGAATACAAGGATGGTGTAACTCTTGAAAGCGAATGGAGCGGAGTACTGACAACCACGACTGAAGAGACAGACATGACTCCTGTCAAACCGTTCCACCCGCACATCACCATCACAAAACCTGATGGTTCGCTGACAAATGTAGATTGGGATATCACGGAGTTGCAATTACGTCACGATCCCAATTACAGAGACTCATATACGGGAGATCTTATTTCTGCATATGTATTCTACTTTGTCAATGCCAATACGGAAAGTAATGGAGGTGTAGATAACGCAAACGGTACCCCGGCATTGGTTATTCCAGAAGAAAATATCACCTGCAATATTTCGGATTTGAAGGGTGCAGGAGATACGTTCAAGTGGAACTTCAACTTCAACAATAGTAATCTCAGTTCATATTCCGGATACGGATATAACAACTCATGGACAAAAAGATGTCCTGAAGAAGGCTCTATACAAGTTGAAAAGGTTGATAAGAGCTGGAAGATTACCATCAAGTTTAAAGACTCTATCGACAAAGGCTTCGGTAGCCCTGAAGGTACCAACAATGCACTTGTTGTAGAGTGGGAAGGCCCCGCCACGAAGTACTCGGGGACGAAACCCAACGACCTCACGGACGAAGACTATTAATCGCTGAATCGGTAGGCTGACGGCCACCGAATCCTCTGAATCGGGCCCGGTAACAGGGCGTAATACCGGGCCCGAAACGGGGGATTTTGGCCCACTCACCCGAGGGCCGACCGCCACCGACCGATCCCCGGCACACATATTCGTGTAAAACTCAAATTTTTTATGGTAAGAAAACTCCTCATTACACTAACGGTTATGCTGGGCGCCTGCCTCTCGGCCTTTGCGCAGCAGCTCCAGGTAACCGGAACGGTCAAGGACCACACCGGAAATCCGGTTGCAGGTGCCACCATCCTGGTCGAAGGATCGACCACGGGTACGACCTCGAACGCTGATGGCAGCTACTCTATCACGGCTCCCTCGGATGCCACTCTCCTCGTCTCTTTCATCGGCTATCAACCGCAGCAGATCGCTGTAGCCGGCAAATCCAGAATCGACATCACCCTCAAGGAGGACACCCAGTCCATCGACGACGTCATCGTCGTCGCATTCGGTACGGCCAAGAAAGAGGCCTTTACCGGATCGGCTACCGTGATCAAATCGGACGACATCGCCAAATCGCAACAGTCGAACGTTGCCCAGGCGCTGGCCGGTAAGGTCGCCGGTGTGCAGCTGACGAACTCGTCGGGCCAGCCCGGTGCTGCCCCCGACATCCGCATCCGCGGTTTCAGCTCGCTCAACGCCGGCAACAGCCCGCTGTGGATCGTGGACGGCATGCCCTACTCGGGAGACCTGAACAACCTCAACCCGAACGACATCGAGTCGATGACCGTGCTCAAGGACGCCGCCTCGAATGCACTTTACGGTGCCCGCGGTGCCAACGGCGTCGTGATGATCACGACCAAGAAGGCCAAGTCGAAGGACGCCATCATCACGGTCGATGCCAAATGGGGAGTAAACTCGCGCGCCGTCAAGGACTACGAGTATATCACCAATCCCGCGCAGTTCTATGAAACGCACTACAATGCCCTGAAGAACTATTACCTCGACTCGGGCATGAGCGCCATGGAAGCGCACCTGAAGGCCAACCAGAACCTCACCGGCTCGGCCAACGACGGCGGTCTGGGCTACATGGTCTACACCGTTCCCGAAGGACAGGAGTTCATCGGCATCAACGGCAAGGTCAATCCGCAGGCGACGCTCGGACGCCGCCTCGTATACGAAGGCCAGGAATACTACGTACGCCCCGACGACTGGACCGACGCCGCATTCCGCACGTCGCTGCGTCAGGAGTACAACATCAGCATAGCCGGATCGGGTGACAAAACTTCGGTCTATGCTTCGTTCGGATACCTCAACAACGAAGGTATCGCCTACAATTCGGACATGGATCGCTTCACGACCCGTCTGAAACTCGACTACCAGGCAAAAGACTGGCTCAAGATGGGAGCCAACGCCACCTACGCCCGCTTCCACTACAATCAGATCGACGACGACGGTTCGAGCGGCAGCTCGGGCAACGTCTTCGCCTACACGACGACCATCGGCCCGATCTATCCGCTCTATATCCGCGACGGAAACGGCAACGTACTCTACAACGAAGACGGCATCAAGCTCTACGACTACGGCCAGAACGCCGGCATGGAGCGCTCGATCTTCACCAACAGCAACGCCCTCTCGGAGTCGCGCCTCAACACGCAGGCTTCCGAAGGAAACGCCTTCAACGGAACGGCCTTCTTCGACATCTCGTTCCTGAAGGACTTCAAGTTCACGTTCAATGCGGGTGTCACGCTCGATGAAACCCGCTCGACGGTGATCAAGAACCCCTACTTCGGACAGTTCGCCAGCGAGGAAGGTCTGCTCTCGAAAGGCCACTCGCGCCAGCTGGAGTTCAACACGCAGCAGATTCTGAACTACACGAAGCAGATTGGCCAGCACAACGTCAATGTGATGGTCGGTCACGAATACTACAATGCCAACACCTATGCGCTCTCGGCCAGCAAGAGCCACATGCTCACCGAGGACAACGATGAGCTGGCAGGTGCCATCATCGACAAGCAGAGCGCATCGTCCTATCGCACGGAGTACAACAACGAGGGTTACTTCGCCCGCGTGATGTACGACTACGCAAGCAAATACTTCTTCTCGGCATCGTTCCGCCGCGACGCTTCGTCGCGCTTCCATCCCGACCACCGCTGGGGTAACTTCTGGTCGCTCGGCGGCGCATGGATCATTACGCGCGAGGACTTCATGGCCAATACCCAGAGCTGGCTCGACAACCTGAAGCTGAAGGCCTCGATCGGTTCGCAGGGTAACGACAACATCGGTAACTTCCGCTACACGAACACCTACACGATCGAGAACGCCAACGGCGAGGTTTCGACGGTATTCAACGCCAAGGGTGCCGAGGACATCACCTGGGAGACCAACACCAACTTCAACGCCGGTATCGAGTTCAGCCTGCTGCAGGGCATGATCTCCGGTGGTGTCGAGTACTTCCTCCGCAAAACCACCGACATGCTGCTCTCGTTCCCCGTACCGCCCTCGATGGGTTACTCGTCGTACTACGCCAACGTGGGTGACATGCACAACAGCGGTATTGAAATCGAACTCAACTACACCCCGATCCGCCGCGAAAAGCTGCAGTGGGACATCAACCTCAACATGACCCACCTGCGCAACCGCATCACGATGCTCCCGGCCGAGCGCCGCAACAAGGTGGTCGAGGGATACGAGGGTTACGTCAGCGGCACGACCTTCTACGGCGAGGGCCTGCCGATGTACACCTTCTACATGAAAAAATATGCAGGTGTTTCGGACGAGGGTAAGTCGATGTGGTACATGGACGAGACCGACTCGGAGGGCAACCTCACGGGGCGCCGTGTGACGACCACCGAGTTCGCCAAGGCTACCGACTACCTCTGCGGCGATCCTATTCCGGATCTCTACGGTGGTTTCGGCACCTCGCTGAACTTCTACGGCTTCGACCTGAGCGTGGCATTCACCTACCAGATCGGCGGTCTGGCCTATGACTCGGGATATGCGGCTGCCATGTACTCGCCCGCCAACAAATCGACGGGTATGAACTGGCACAAGGACATCCTGAACGCCTGGACCCCCGAGAACTCGACGTCGAACATTCCGCGTCTGCAGTACGAGGACCAGAACCAGAACGCCCAGTCGGATCGTTTCCTGATGGACGCCAGCTACCTCAACCTGCAGAACATCAACTTCGGATATACGCTGCCTTCGAAGATCACCCAGAAGTTCGGTGTCGATCGGGTGCGTATCTACCTCGCCTGCGAGAACGTCTACTATTGGTCCAAGCGTCAAGGATTCGATCCCCGCTACTCCTACTCGGGAGCTACGTCTCAGGCAACCTATTCGCCGGTTCGTACGATTTCGGGCGGCATCAACATTCAGTTCTAACGCTTAAACCGGAAATTACGCAATGAAAAACATATTGAAAATATCGGCTGCGGCAGTTGCAATGACCTTACTGCTCAACAGCTGCATCAAAGAAGCCACACCCACGGATGTAGCTACGGAGGATCAGGTGTCCCTCGAGACGCAGGTCCGCGGTATCCCGGCCGCCCTCGTACAGGCCGGTTCGACGGGCTATGCACAGCAGGGCGCTGCCTGGGACTTCTCGCTCCCGGCCATCCACATCGCTACGGAATCGATGACCGGTGACCTGGTCGTAACGGGCAACATCGGCTACGACTGGTTCGGACAGTGGGGTACGAACGACGCACTCGGTGCAGATTACGCGGTAGGAGCCCTCACCTGGGACAACTACTATACGTGGATCATGATGGCCAACAACGTGATCAACCTGATCGACGCATCGGATCTCTCGGCTCTCGACGCCACGGAGCGTTCCTACCTGGGCTTTGCCTACGCCTACCGGGCCATGTTCTACTTCGATCTGGTACGCCTGTACGAGTTCAAGGAGAATACGGTAACCAAGGCAGACAACCTGCTGGGGCTCGGCGTGCCCATCGTCCTGCCCTCGACAACCGAAGCCGAGGCCAAGAACAATCCCCGCGCCAAGGTGGACGACATCTACGACACGATCATCTTCCCCGACCTCGACACGGCCGAGGAGCTGCTCTCGACCTTCACGCCTTCGGACAAGTACACCATCAGCCTGCCGCTCATCTACGGTATGAAGGCCCGTGCCTACCTGGAGCGCGGTACGGCAAAGAACGATGCTGAAGCCTACAAAAAGGCTGCCGAATATGCCCGCAAGGCCATCACCGCAAGCGCCTGCACGCCGCTGACGCAGGAGCAGTGGGAGGACCCGACCAACGGTTTCAACAACGCCAACTCGAACAACGCCTGGATCTGGGCTCTGGCCCTCTCGAGCGAGAGCGTCTCGAACCTCTTCTGCTACACGGTGCACATGAGCTGCGAGAACGACTGGGCTCCCTATCACGCAGGCCGCGGCATCAACCGCAACCTCTACAACAGCATCGACACGCGCGACTTCCGCCGCCACTCGTGGCTGGATCCGGACCGCAGCTCGTATGCCTACAAGAGCTGCCGCGAGGACAGTGAGACCTATTTCGCTCAGGGCCTTGCCGACTACGCCAACATCAAGTTCCGCCCGGCTCAGGGTAACTACAAGGACTACAAGGTGGGCGGAGCCGCCGACCACTGCTGCATGCGCGTCGAGGAGATGTACTTCATCGAGGCCGAGGCTACGGCACAGGGCGGAGACCTGCCGGGAGGCATCAAACTGCTCAACGAGTTCATGACCAACTACCGCATGATGAACGGCGCCGTATACGACTGCACGGCCAAGTCCTCGACGCTCGAGAGCTTCGTCAATGAGCTTATGCTTCAGAAGCGCATCGAGTTCTGGGGCGAGGGTATCGTCATGTACGACATGAAGCGTCTGAACATGTCGAGCAAGCGCGGTTATGTAGGTACCAATGCTCCGGCTTCGTATCGTCTGAACGTCGAGGGACGCGCTCCCTATTGGAACATCGTCATCACGCGCGGCGAAACGCAGAACAACCCGATCATCGCCACCCAGAACAATCCCGATCCGTCGGGCCTCATCGAGCCGTGGAAGGGATAATGGACCGGAACATCGATTAAATAACATCTAAAACAGATTACTGTGAAGACATTCAAATATATCATTTGGGCATTGCTGGCGACCTTCGCACTCGCCGGATGCTCGGACGACCCGACCTACACGCCCGGATCCGAAGAGGACCCGGACAACTACGGCGTCTATTTCCCGACCCAGACCTCCCCGACGGAGGTCGAGGTCGATCCCTCGGAAAAGGCGGAAGTCACCTACAAGGTGCGCCGTACGAAGCTCACCGAGGCCATCACGGTCCCCGTCGTCATCACGACGAGCGAGGACGGTATCTTCGAGATCGACCCGATCGTGTTCGGCCCCGGCGAATCGGAAACCGAGTTCAAGGTGACGTTCGACAAGGCTGTCGAGGGTACGACCTACACGTGCGACATCCGCATCGAGGATCCGCACTACATCTCGCTCTACGGTCCGAAGGACACCGGACTCTCGTTCTCGGTAATCCGCGCCGGCTGGGAGCTGGTGACCAGCGAGGACGGTTCGGCCACCAAGGGCAAATGGCGCGATGAGGTCATCAGCAACCTCTACTCGCTCAACACCTCCGGCTTCAACCCCTATCCGGAAATCGAGATGGAGATCTACCAGCGTACGGACATTCCGGGCTACTACCGCATGAAGGTATACGGCAATGACCTGATTACGGCCCTGGCCGGCGGTGCATCGGTAGCCTTCGAAGGTCGCGACGTCTATACGATCGTCGATGCGCGCGATCCCCAGAAGGTCTACATTCCCTACCAGTCTACCGGTCTGACGCTCAACTCGTCCGACGGCGAAATCCGCATCGCGTCGAACGTGGCCGAGAACTTCTCGATGGATGAGTCCACCGGCCAGTATGGCACGCTGGTAGACGGCGTCATCACCTTCCCCGTACAGAGCGTCATGCTCGAGTTCTCGAGCGCATCCGGCGCATTCTACTACGGCAACCGTGCGGGCATGCTCCGCATCCTGCTGCCGGGTGTCGTGGTTCCCGACTACACGGTAACGCTTTCGAAGAGCGAACCGGCCGACGGCATAGTTGAAGTCAGCGCCACGATGGCAGCCGACGTCCGTACGATGAAGTATGCGATCTTCGAGGGAGCCATGGACGATGGCCAGGCCAACCTGAAGGCTCAGGACATGGATGCCAACAAGGAGAATCCGGATACGTTCGACGGGGAGATCACCGAATCGAGCACCATCCGCATCGAGAATCTGAAGACGGGCAAATACACGCTTGTAGGATGTGTCTATGACGAGGAGGGTACGATGCGCACCTATGCCTTCGTCTCGTTCGGCTTCATCGCCAAGGGAGACGAGAAGCCGGTGATCCTCACCATGGGGCTCGAGGCTACGAACGAGTTTGCCGGCCAGGGCATCACGCCGGACAATTCGGCCAAGTTCTACGCCTACGGCGAAGAGATCGAATCGGTGACCTATGGACTGTTCCGCTCCGACAAGATCAAGGACGTGGACAAGAACGAACTGCTCAATTCGCTGGGCAAGGCTTTCACCAGCGAACAGATCGAGTCGCTCAACAACGGAGGTTTGAGCTTCATGCTCACGGGTCTGAACGGCAACAGTGAGTACACCCTGCTGCTGCGCGCCAACAACGGATACATCACCAAAATTCTAGAAGAGACCTACCGCACGACGGGTACGTTCAACCCGGGTCTGGAAACCTTCACATATGCCGACTTCCTGTCCGAAGACGAGCAGCCGACCTTCGAGGAGCTGATCTCCACGAAGTGGAACTACTACGCCATCGATGCCTCGCAGCAGCAGAACCTCGTCCGCCACAAGATCGGACAGGTGACGATGCGCGAGCATGAAGAAGCCTCGGCAGGACTGGGCATGAAGGCCGTAGGCATCACGGGCCTCTCGGGTATTAAGTTCGAGTCGGGCGGTGAGCTTGTCGGCATTTACATGCCCAACCAGAACTACTACAAAGGCTATGTTGGAGCTCTGGAACTGATGACAGACCAAACACTGACCACAGGTATCTACAACAACAAAGAGACGGTTCTGGGATTTGCTCCCGATGACCTTGCCGGTGTTTATTTCGGACAGTGCATGTTTATGGGCGCCGTTGCAGACGGATACCTCTACTGCGTTCCGTCACCGATCTTCCAACAGCAGCAGGGAATTAATTTCACCTTCTTCTTCACGGGTACGACGAGCACCATTGTTTCGCTGATGTATGACATGATGCTTGTGGACGAGAGTAAGGATATGGGAGGCATCCCGGGAGCTGCCGTACAGCGCGTGGCCGAGATCCGGCGGTCGCTGCTCGAAGGCTTCAAGCCGGGCAACTTCGTTGAACTGCCGCAGTTCAGCGGAACTCCGGGCCACCTCGAGACGATTCTGCCGGCCCTGCCCGTAAACCTCGCTTCGGATCCGATGCCGGCTTCGGCACCGTCGCTGAAGAAGGCCGAGGTGAAGACCTCCGTAGTCCGGGGTATCGCCCAGACTGCAGCTGCGGACAACGGTCTGGTCAAGACGGCGGTTCGCGCCAAGTAACGGACGCAAGCAAAAAAACGGAGGGAGAGACCGGCGTTTCGGCATAAAGCCGATCTCTCCCCTTCCTCCGAAAAAGATATGCCGACCATACAATGAAAACAAATATGCAGAACACCAAGAAATTTCTGATTCTCGCAACCTTGATGCTTGCAGCCTGCACCTCCGACCCGTTCCAGGAGTCGCCCGATGCAGTGGACCAGGCCGCAACGATTGCCGAGGCCAAAATATGCAACAGCTCCGAAAACGCATTCAAAGGCAAGCTGATTGCAAAATTCAACGACGAGGCGATCCCCGCACTCGAGCAGGCCGCAAGCCGCTATGCGGCAACCCGCTCGGCAATGACCCGCTCGGGTATCGAATCGCTGGACGAGATTCTCGCAGCCATCCACGTTACCTCGATCGAACGCGTTTTCCCCGTAGGCAAGAAGGAAGCGCGCACCCGTGAGGCAGGGCTCCACAAGTGGTATATCCTCGAGTTCGACAAGGAGCAGGATCTCGACGAAGCCGCACGCATGCTGGCCGGAGTAGCCGAGATTTCGAAGATCCAGTTCAGTCTGGAGCGCAAGAAAACATATGACGGCAAGGTCTATCCGTTCCAGGATGCCCCCCACGGTCAGACCCGTGGTATGGTGATGTCGGACTTCAACGACCCGAACCTCTTCTGGCAGTGGCACTACATCAACAATGCCGACCAGGCCATCGCAACCGAAGCCGTTGCAGGAGCCGATATCAATGTGGCCGATGCATGGAAACTCACGGGCGGCAACAATCAGGTCATCGTGGCTATCGTGGACGAGGGTGTGAAGTACACGCACCCCGACCTGGCGGCCAACATGTGGACCAACCCCGAGCCCAGCGAGGAGTACGGTTATCAGGACATCCACGGCTACAACTTTGCCGATGATGGCCCGATTACGTGGGACAAGCTGGAGAAACTGCCCAACGGTCAGATAGACGGCGACTCAAGCCATGGTACACACGTGGCCGGAACCGTCGCCGCCGTGAACAACAACGGTATCGGCGTAGCCGGCGTGGCCGGCGGTACGGGCAACGGCGACGGCGTACGCCTGATGTCGTGCCAGGTATTCTCGGGTGTGTCCAACCCGTCGGACGAGATTATCAGCCGGGCCATCAAGTATGCAGCCGACCACGGAGCATCGATTCTCCAGTGCTCGTACGGTACTTCGGCCAACTTCACCTCCGACCGTCAATACGAAGAGAACTCGCCGCTGGAGATCGAGGCACTTCGCTACTTCATGGCACAGAACAACTGTGCAGCCATGGACGGCGGTCTGGCCATCTACTCGGCCGGAAACGAGTCGAAGAATATCTCGAACTTCCCGGGCGGCTACAGCAAGTGCATCTCGGTAACGTCGATCGGCCCCGACTGCCTACCGGCCTACTACACCTGCTACGGTCAGGGTTGCAACATTGCAGCTCCCGGCGGTGAGATCGTCGGCTTCTCGGGCGGCGAACGCGCCGGCGTACTTTCCACAACCTGCTCGGAACTGACCGGTTCGGACTATGGCTACATGCAGGGAACGTCGATGGCCTGCCCCCACATGTCGGGTGTTGCGGCGCTGGGTCTCTCCTACGCCTTGAGCAAGGGAAAGCACTACACGCGTGACGAGTTCATTTCGATGCTCCTGACGGCTGTAAACGAGATCGACTCGCATTTCGAGGGTACCAAGTCCACGGGAGCCAAGATCACCCTGGAGGACTACCGCGGCAAGATGGGTACGGGTCTCACGGACGCCTACCAGCTGCTCATGCAGATCGAGGGTACGCCGTGCCTGAAGGTTTCGACCAACAAACTCGAGCTCATCACCCTGACCAAGCACTTTGGCGGCTCGGCCCAGGACCTGACCTATCTGGATGTCGAAATGTCGAAAGAGGACATGGACAAGCTCGGGATCACCTCGGCTCCGAAGATGTACAACGGCCAGCTGATGATCAAGTGCACGAAGCCGGGAGTCGCCCGCATCAAGGTAAGCGCCGTCGGTGGCGGCACGCGTCCGGGTTCGGAGACGATCATGGGAGGTATCGAGATCTCCAAGGAGTTCGCCATCATCGCCCGCGAAACGGGCGCCGAGAATGGCGGTTGGTTATAACAAACTATAGCGCATAAACGATCAATGAAAAAGTATATTTATCACCTGCTCGCAGCCACGCTGCTCGTATTCTTTGTCGGATGCTCGGAAGACGACGGTCCGACGGTCGCCCCGAGCGTTGTGGGCGAATGGCACCTGACCACTTGGAACGGAGAGACGCCGACCGATTTCGATATCTACATGGAGCTGAAATCGGACGGAACGTTCAACCTCTTCCAGAAGTACCAGACGTCGGCATTCGTCTGCTTCACCGGTAACTACAGCGCAACAGAGAACCTGCTCACGGGCCGTTACAACGACGGTGTAAACTGGGGGTCGAACTACACCTACGAGGTGAACGGCGACAAACTGACGACCACCAGCGAAACCTCGACCGCCGAGGTGAGCGTCTACACGAAGACCACCATTCCGGACGAGGTTCGGAATGCTCCGGTAGTCCGGTCCGAGGCAACTCCGGCCGACTTCGGACGCTTCCTCTAATCGCGGAGGAGCGGAACAACGAAGAGGGCAGACCCGACGACGGTCTGCCCTCTTTCCGTCCAGGGCGGAGACGACAGGCCGCACAACACGCCGCCGCATGGAAGTTCAGACATACAGCATCTCCTCCCCTCGATCGGTCCTGAACGGTCCGACGAACAACCTCTGACCGGGCAACTGGCAATAAGTCAATATCGCGTCGTTCTGGAGGAGATACGGATCGCAAAACGGCCGCGAATCCACCCCACCCTGCCCAACCAGCATCCAAATAAAAGCGGACCGGCACTTCCTGCCGGCCCGCTTCGGATGTCAAAATCGGAATCAGAACATGTAATCCCAGGCCGGAAGCTGTTCCGGACGGCTGTCGGCTGCCTTCCGGGAACGCTCGTCCAGATAGCGGCGGTTGATCACGATCCGGAACATGTACTCGTCGAACCACGCATCGGTGAAGGTCATGTATCCCTTGTGGCCGGCATCGGGACCCCAACTGTTCTCGAACTGCCACTTGAGCGGTACGTCGTTCTCGTCGGTATCTACGGCGATGAGGGCCATGGCATGTGCCGAACCGCTCTGCCGCGTCAGAATCCGGGCCTTCTTGTCCATGTCGAGGCGTACGCCGAAGAGCGAAGCGTAGTCGAACATCCCAGGATCGCAGACCCCCGAAGCCGAATCATACTGCTTGACGTCGCACGAAGCATACATCGCCTCACCGGCCTTGATCGAGGCGATGGCCGCCCGTTTGATCACGTCGTTCGGCAGGTTGAGATAGACCCAGTTGATACCCTCGACCGTATTGCGGTAGTTGCTGATCTCGTAGACCTTGTAGTACTCGCGCGTCGGGTCGTTCATGATCATCACATAGGAGCGGGGATCGTAATCGTCCGGGATGCAGCTGCGGTAGAACTCGAGCGGCGTGGTGCGCAGCGTGCGGACCTCGCCCGAGGTGGTCTCGTAACGCCACTCGAACTCCGTCGGCGGTTCACCGAGGCAGAGCGCCAGCACGCGGTAGACCTCCTTCAGAATCCCGCGCTTGGCCTCGGCCAGCCGGTCGGCTCCGACTCCCCGGGCCGCCAAATCGCGCAGCTCGCAGCCACCGCGGCGCAACAGTTCCTTGAGCACCGTGCGCATCTGCGACGTGTTGTTCGAATGGGCCGTCTCGGGCATGACCTCGCGGGGAACCACGCCGTACTTCCCGGCCACGTTGTAGAAGAGGTTCCACACGCCGCCGTCATCCACAGGCGACTTGAAGAAGAACTCCACGTCGCGGTCGGTCATCGGCCGGTCGGCCGTCGCAAGGACATTCTCCAGGAAAAGGTTGCTCTTCTCGAAGAGGTCCCAGAAATAGCAGAAGTTGTGCGAGAAGTCGAAATCGGCCACACCGAGACGTTCGATCACCGCGGGTCGCAGCACATTCATCGAGGTGAACATCCAGCAACGCCCCGACTGTTTCTGGTCGGTGATGCCCTTCACCGCTACGCGGTATTTGAAATAGTGGTCCGTACGGCCCTGCAGTGCGCGGTTCAGGGCCAGCTTCTTGAGGTTCGCCTCGTTGGTGAGGATGTTCTGCAGCGCGATGGTCTGCGGGTCCCTGACAAACGAACGGCGGATCTCGTTCAGGTCGTTTTCCGTCAGCTCCTGGGCCGACACGGCGAGTGCTGCCGAAGCGAGCACCGCCGAAAGCAGGATTTTCTTCATGGCTTGCGTCCGGTTATTCGGGTTATTGTCCAAAGATACGAAACTTGGGGGATTTACACACGCCGCAGGGACAAAAAAGCGCACTTTTCACCAACGACATGCGGCAACTTAAGAAAATAATTATTACTTTTGTCCCCGCAATCGGGAGAGATGCAGGAGTGGTTGAACTGGCCCGCCTGGAAAGCGAGTAAACCCCAAAAGGGTTTCAGGGGTTCGAATCCCCTTCTCTCCGCCAGATGGTAAGGATGTTACGATGAGTAACATCCTTATTTTGTTTTGGTCACACGTCTAACCGTATAGCTGTTTGCCCATTCATCACCCCTCTTTCCTGGTCTATGTTGATAGACGACAGTACAGTCCGACCGAAAGCATTGCCAGGATGATGGAATAAACCAAGTCGATGGTAGCGGAAACAAACTACCGACAAAGACAGCATGCTGCAGAACCTCACAGATAAGACTCTGCAGTATGCTGTTTTTTTGCAAAAGATCTTTTTCAAGGGCTACATACCACACGGCTGCCGGTAAACTACAATTTCTCGGGGAAAGAGTTTATTTTGTTCCACCCGGTTCTGCACGATGTGCGCTACTCTTCGAACTCGTTGAGCAGATCATCGCAGGCTTTAGCGTGGCGACGATATTGCCACAATGTAATAATGACCGCAATGAGTGTGTATGCAATACCGATTGCGATGATTAGGTTGCGGTTGGCCGAGTTATCGATGCGGGCGAGAAGTTCGATGAAGATATATGAGATCATCGCAATGCAGGGAATGATACTGACGGCCAAGGCACGGCGGTAAAAGCGACGATAGGAGGTTATAGCGTAAGTGACTGTACGCGTATCGCCATCAAGCAGATGGTCCATGCCCAATTTGCGGTTGATCCAGATTGTGGCAACGAGATCGATCAACGTCCACAGCGATACCAACACACCGAACAGCAGCGGCCAGTGGGTAGTGATACAGATAATCCAAATTGTGGGCAAGGTCAATACATCGAGTATCATGCGATTCCGAATCCCCTTGCTCACGGCTTGTGCCGGACGAAGACGTGCTGCTTTGAAAAAACGTTCGTTCAAACGCTCCTGTTGCTTCATCTGTGCTTTGAGTGCGTTGTAATCGGCTCTCAGCGCTTCAAGTTCTTGTCCTGGGTTGCGTTCCATATTCATACTTTCTTTTTAGGCGTTAGTCTTTTTTGAGTCGCTCCTTGATGCGCACCAACTTGAAGGAGACATTCTTGACCGAGATACCTAGGATTGCGCCTATCTCCTCATAACTCAGGCCTTCGAGCCACAACAAGATGACGCTTCGATCGACAAGTCCCAACTTATTGATTCGCTGATAGAGCTGTTTGATCTGCATTCGTTTTTCGAGGTCGCTGTCAGAGGATTCCGGCTTCCTCGTTTCCGTATGTTTTGTCTTCTCGCGTTTACGCTTGTTGCTGAAGTTGATACAGTAGTTCAGCGCCACGCGGTAGATCCATGTTTTTATATCACTACGACCCTCAAACCCGTCGTATCCCTGCCATAGCCGTAGAAGAATCTCCTGATGCAAGTCGTCCACATCATCGGCATCACGGGAAAACATATAGCAGACAGCGTATATGGTCTGTTCATGCTCCTTGACCAGTTTGGAGAATCGTTGTTCTTTTGTGTTCATCTTCACTTCGTTTACCTATTAGACAGACAACAGCCCGAAAAACTATACGACAAATGCGATTTTTTTGAAAAAAAGTCTATTGCCGTCCGAGATCAAGGCCGAGGTCGCATTTATAAAAATACGGAAAATATGATAAATCCATAGCGTTTCTTGACAGCCAGAATCAGTGTGGCCAAGCCAGCCGTAACCTCTCTCCACAACAGAAACAAGGATGCGGACCGGCTGTTGGCCGGCCCGCATTTTTTCATCCTGACTCCCTCCGGGCACTGCAACTGCTGCGGGCCGCAACGGCAGAGAACCGGCAGTCCGCCCGAAATCCGATCCGGAAAATCACCCCGTTCGTCGATACAATCGCCCTGCTGGTCTATTTCAATTGGACGTGCACGCGGGAGTGGGTAGCTTTGCATCAAAACCGAACGAAATGAAACGCAAACTGCTCATCGGATTCATCGCCCTGCTGGGCTGGCAGATGGCCGCAGCGCAGGATACCACGAAGGTCTGGACACTCCGCGAATGCCTCGACCATGCACTGGAAAACAACATCGAGCTGCGACAGAGCCGCAACGAGATGCTCTCGGGAGTCGAAGACACGAAGGAAGCCCGTGCGGCACTCTTCCCCTCGCTGACCGCATCAACCTCACAGGGATACACGAACTACCCTTCGTCCCAGGCCACCGACCGCAACAGCTACACGGGCACCTACGGCATCGAGGCCGGCATGACACTCTACAACGGCGGAAAACTCCGCACGGCGGTCAAGCGGCAGGAGGTGCAGAACCGCATCGACGAACTCTCGGTCGAGGAGACCGCCAACGACATCCGCATCGCGATCGTCGAAGCCTACATGCAGTGCCTCTATGCCATGGAGTCGGTCACGGTGAACCGCAGTACGGCCGAAGCATCGAAGGCCCAGCGCGACCGCGCCGAGCAGATGTGGCATGCCGGGTCGATCAGCAAGGTCGATTTCGCCCAGTTCGAGAGCCAGTATGCAAGCGACCGCTACCAGGTCGTCGTTGCCCTCACGTCGCTCGACAACTACAAGCTCCGGCTCAAGCAGCTGCTCGAGCTCGACATCACGGACCGGATCGAGCTGGTGGCCCCTACGGTCGGGGAGCAGGCGTTCCTCGCACAGCTTCCGGAGAAGACCGAGATCTACGAGACGGCACTCGGGGCCATGCCGGAGATCGCACGTGGCGAACTTTCGGTCGAGGCGGCCGAGCTGGAGATCCGCGAGGCGAAGTCGGGATTCCTGCCGTCGCTCTCGCTCACGGCCGGGATCGGAACCGGCCACATGTCGGGCGGCAGCTACGAAAGCGGCTCGCAGATCTGGAACCGCTTCAACGAGAACGTGGGGCTGACGCTGAGCATCCCGATCTTCTCGAACCGCAAGAACCGCACGGCGGTGAACAAGGCCCGGCTGGCCGCCGAGAACAGCCGCCTCACGTGGCTCGATCTGAAGAAGACGCTGCTCGAGGAGGTCGAGGGGGCCTATCTCGATGCCGTATCGGCACAGTCGCAGTATGTCGCCGCTGCCGAGAAGGAGCGCTACGCACAACAGAGTTACGAACTCACGAGCGAGCAGTTCGCCGTGGGCATGAAAAACACCGTCGAGGTGCTCACGGCCCAGAACGAACTGACGGCGGCCCGTCAGGAGGTGCTGCAGGCCAAATACATGGCCCTGCTGAACATCGAACTGCTGAACATCTATCAGGGTCGCGACACGGAAGCCAATTATTAAAAAACGCAATAGACGATGAAACGGAAAAAGGTGCTTATCACGGCGGTGGCCGCCGTGGTGGTGGTCGGCGGGGCGTGGCTGCTGCTGCGCACGCCGAAGCAGGACGGGATCACGCTCGAGACGGCCGCGACGAGCCGCATCACGATCCGGAATTCGGTCATGGCCACCGGTACGGTGGAGCCGGTCACGGAGGTGGATGTCGGTACGCAGGTGTCGGGCATCATCGACAAGCTCTACGTGGACTACAACGACGTGGTGCACGCCGGACAGTTGATCGCCGAGATGGACAAGGTGACGCTCCAGGCCGAACTGGAGCAGTCGGAGGCCGAACTGGCCAGCTGCAAGACCGAATATGAATACCAGACCAAGAACTACGCGCGAACCCGGACCCTCCATGAAAAGGAGCTGGTCAGCGACGCCGAATACGACGAAGCCTTCTACCTGTACGAAAAGTCGCGCAACGCCTATGAACAGGCCCAGGCAGCCATCGTCAAGGTGAAACGGAATCTGGACTATGCGACCATCACCTCGCCCATCGACGGCGTGGTCATCAGCCGGGCCGTGGAGGAGGGCCAGACCGTGGCGGCCAGCTTCGAAACCCCGACGCTCTTCACCATCGCGCAGGACCTGACGCAGATGCAGGTCGTGGCCGATGTGGACGAGGCCGACATCGGCGAAGTCCGGGACGGGCAGCGCGTGGAGTTCACGGTCGATGCCTACCCCGACGACACGTTCGAGGGCACCGTACAGCAGGTACGCCTCGAGGCGACGACCGAATCGAGCGTCGTGACCTACGAAGTGGTGATCTCGGCCTACAACCCCGACCTGAAGCTCAAACCGGGGCTGACGGCCAATGTCACGATCTACACGCTCGAGAAGGAGAACGCACTGGCCGTGCCGACCAAGGCACTCCGCTTCGTCCCCGATGCCGGGCTGCTGGCCGAACTGGGTGTGACCGTAGCCGCCGAAGGCGGTTCGGAACCGGGCAAGCGCGAGCTCTGGGTGAAGAACGGCGACACGCTGACTCCGCGTTACGTCACAACGGGTGCGGCGAGCGGCGAACTGACCGAGATCATCGACGGACTTGTGGACGGCGAGCAGGTCGTCGCTGAGCTGACGGCGGCAGCGGCCGCCCCCGCAGCGGCAACGGCCGAACGCAGCCCCTTCATGCCCTCGCCCCCGGGAGGCGACAAGAAAAAGAAATAGCCGCAGCAAAGGCCCCGGACCGACAGTCCGGAGGGGACTGCGGGAACAGCCACACACTAAAAAAACAGAGGAATCATGAACAAAGAGGTCATCAGGCTGGATGAGATCCGGCGGGATTTTCGGGTCGGCGACGAGACGGTACACGCCCTGCGCGGCGTTTCGTTCACGATCTGCGAAGGAGAGTTCGTCACCATCATGGGAACCTCCGGATCGGGGAAATCGACCCTGCTGAACACGCTCGGCTGCCTCGATACACCGACCTCGGGCGAATACTACCTCGACGGCGTAGCCGTCCGCACGATGGACAAGAACCAGCGGGCGACGCTGCGCAACCGCAAGATCGGATTCGTCTTTCAGAACTACAACCTGTTGCCCAAGACCACGGCGATCGAGAATGTCGAACTGCCGCTCATGTACAACTCCTCCTGTACGGCATCGGAACGTTACCGCCGGGCCGTGGAGGCACTTCGCGCCGTCGGTCTGGGCGACAGGTTACTTCACAAGAGCAACCAGATGTCGGGAGGACAAATGCAGCGCGTGGCCATTGCCCGCGCCCTGGTGAACGACCCGGCGGTGATCCTGGCCGACGAGGCGACGGGAAACCTCGACACCCGCACGAGTTTCGAGGTGCTGGTGCTCTTCCAACAACTCCACGCCGCGGGGCGCACGATCATCTTCGTGACCCACAATCCGGAGATCGCACGCTACAGCAGCCGCAACATCACGCTCCGCGACGGGCGCATCACGGACGACGTCCGTAACGACCACATTCTGAGCGCAGCCGAGGCACTTGCCCGGCTGCCCAAAACCGACGATTGATCCATGAACTTCGCGAATCTTTTCAAAATTGCCGTCAAGGCACTGAGCAACAACAAGCTGCGCGGATTCCTGACGATGCTCGGCATCATCATCGGCGTGGCGTCGGTCATCACGATGCTCGCCATCGGACAGGGTTCGAAACGGAGCATCCAGGCCGAAATCAGCGAGATGGGATCGAACATGATCATGATCCGCCCGGGCGGCGACATGCAGGGCGGCGTCCGCCTCGACGCCGACGACATGGAGTCGCTCAAGCTGCAGGATCTGGAGGACATCAGCAACGAGACGCGCTACGTGAACCACGTCTCGCCGATGGTGAACAGTTCGGGACAGGCCATCTACGGGGCCAACAACACCCCGACGACGATCTATGGCGTGAACACCGACTATCTGGAGATCCGGCGCTACAAGGTGGCCGAAGGAGACACCTTCTCCGAACAGGACATACGCACCGCCGCGAAGGTATGTCTCATCGGCCAAACGGTTGCCGACGAGCTCTTCACCGACGGGAACTCTCCCGTCGGGAAAGTGATCCGCTTCGGCACGATTCCCTTCCGCATCGTGGGGCTGCTCGAAAGCAAGGGCTACAACAGCATGGGCATGGACCAGGACGACCTGATCATCGCCCCCTACACCACGGTGCAGAAGCGGATCCTGGCCATCACCCACCTGCAGGAGATCGTCTGTTCGGCGCTGACCGAAGGCTATACCGACCGGGCGATCGACGAGATCACGGAGATCCTGCGCACGAACCACCGCCTGAAGGAGAGCGACGAGGACGACTTCTCGATCCGCTCGCAGCAGGAGCTCTCGTCGATGATGACCTCGACGACCGACATGATGACGGTGCTGCTGGCCGCCGTGGCGGGCATCTCGCTGCTCGTGGGCGGCATCGGCATCATGAACATCATGTACGTGTCGGTCACCGAGCGCACCCGCGAGATCGGACTGCGCATGTCGATCGGCGCCAAGGGGCGCGACATTCTGGCACAGTTCCTCATCGAGTCGATCCTCATCAGCGTAACGGGCGGACTGATCGGCGTGCTGCTGGGTATCGGCGCGGCCCTCGTCGTCAATCACGTCGCCGCCTTCCCGATCTACATCCAGCCGTGGAGCGTCTTCCTCTCGTTCGCGGTCTGCACCCTCACGGGTGTCTTCTTCGGATGGTATCCCGCACAGAAGGCCGCCATGCTCGATCCGATCGAGGCGATCCGTTATGAATAGTCGCAACAATTCCGTAACTTTGCGGTAAGATGAACATCCTGCAATCGAAATATACGGGGTATCTGGTCCACATCACGGCATGGGCCGTGATCCTGGGCATCCCGCTCTTCGTCACGGCACCCAACCGCCCGCTGATGCAGGGCCCGGAGTACGTGCGCTTCCTGCTGGTGACCCTCTCGTTCATGGTGGTCTTCTACACGAACTATTTCCGGCTCATCGAACGGCATCTCTTCACGCGCCATCCGGGCCGGTTCCTGGGCTGCAACCTCTTGCTGGTCGCCGCCGTGATCGCCCTGCTGCACCTGTTCTTCCGTTACATCCTGCCCCCGCCCGACCTGATCGGTATGCACAGGCCGGAACTCCCGTGGCAGCATGCCGTACGCTTCTTCGCCGGGAACGCCATCCTCTACCTGCTTGTCGTAGCCGTAAGCGTGGCCATCCGGATGACGGGAAGCTGGTACAAAGCCGAAACGGCCAGGCAGCGACTCGAGCACAGCCATACCGAGGCCGAACTGCAGAATCTCAAGAGCCAGTTGAACCCGCATTTTCTGTTCAATACGCTCAACAACATCTACTCACTCATACAGATCGACACCTCGCGAGCCCAGCAGGCGGTCCACGACTTGAGCCGGATGCTTCGTTACGTGCTCTACGACAGCAGCCACCCGGCCGTGCCCCTGAGCGCCGAGATCGACTTCCTGCGCGACTACATCGAACTGATGCGCATCCGCCTGCCGCGCCACGTCCGGCTCTTTGTCTCGCTGCCCGACGAGCCGTCGCAGACACCCGTGGCGCCGCTGCTGTTCATCTCGCTCGTGGAAAATGCCTTTAAACACGGCGTGAGCAACGAAAAGCCGTCGTACATCACCATCGACATCCACGAGATCGGCGACCAGCTGATCTGCAAGATCAAGAACAGCTACTTCCCGAAGGCCGAATCGGACCGCAGCGGCTCGGGAATCGGACTTCAGAACCTGGCCAAACGGCTCCGGATGATCTATCCGGAACGCCATACCTTCGAATACGGACTCTCGGGCGAGGCCGACTATCAGGCCCTGCTGTGCATCAAACTTAAGGAAAAATGAACAGAAAGTTGCGCTGTGCCGTCATCGACGACGAACCGCTGGCCGTGGAACTGATGGAGTCCTACGTCCGGCGGACGCCGTTTCTGCAGCTCGAAGGCTCGTTCGGAAGCGGGACGGCAGCCTTCGAAGCGCTGCACGAAAATCCGGTGGAGCTGCTCTACTGCGACATCCAGATGCCCGAACTGAACGGCATGGACCTCACGCGGATGCTGCCGCCGGCTACCCGCGTGATCTTCACGACGGCCTTCGACCGCTATGCCGTCGAGGGGTTCCGGGTCAATGCCCTGGACTACCTGCTCAAGCCGATCAGCTACGCCGATTTCCTGGCCGCCTCCCAAAAGGCTCTCGCATGGTTCGAGATGCAGGATCGGGCCCAGGCGGCCGCAACGGCACCGCAGCCGGCACCCGCAGCCGCGCCGAGGAGCATCTTCGTCCGGACCGAGTACCGCCTGCGGCAGATCGACTTCGACCGGATCCTCTACATCGAGGGGCTCAAGGACTACGTGAAGATCCACACCGACGAGGAGCCGCACCCCGTCCTTTCACTCACCAGCCTCAAGACACTCGAGGAGCAACTCCCCGCCGACCGCTTCATCCGCGTCCACCGCTCGTACATCGTCCAGCCGTCGAAGATCCGCACGATCGAACGCAACCGCATCGTCTTCGGCAAGGAGTACATCCCGATTTCGGAGGGATACCGCCAGGCCTTCTTCGATTTTCTGGCCGCCCATTCGCTGCTCCAGTAGCGACGGGTCAGCGCCCCGTGACCCGCATGTAGCGGGCCAGCGAGGTGCGGTAGGCGGCGCAGGCCGACGTCATCTCGTCGCGGCTGCGCGCATAGAGCGTCTCGGCATCGAGCAACTCGGTCAGCGAGGAGGTCCCCGCCGCATAGAAATCCCGGTTCTGCCGCAGGTTCTCGGTGGATGAGGCCACCGAGCGTCGGGCCAGCGCAATCTGAGCATAGGCCTCCTGCACCTCGCACCAGGCACGCTCGATCTCCACGGCCAGCATCTCGCGGGCCTGCAGGCGGTCGTTCTCGGCCCGCTGCTCCTCGAGGCGCGCCCGCTTCAGGGCATGGGCGCCGCCCCACCAGTCGGAGATGGGAACCGACACCTGGGCGAAGACCATCCCGTCGTCCACATCCTTGTCCATCAGATTGTAGTAGAGATACCCGGCACCGATCCCGACGGTCGGGAGCCGCTTGCCGCGCTCCATGCGGGTCCGGTAGCGCTGCGCCTCGACGTTCTTCTCGGCAAGCAGATACTCGGCCCGGTTGTCGAGCGCCTCCTCCACCGGGACGTAATACGGCGCCGGATCACCCGGCTCACCGTATTCGACGGCCTCGATGTCGAACGTCTTCCAGTCGGCCCCGACATGCTGAGCCAAAAGCATCCGCACCACCTTGAGCCCGTTTTCGGCCGTCAGCCGCTTTGAGGCCACCTCCTGCTGCCGCAGTTCGACACGCAGCAGGTCGTTCGAGGTCACGATACCGGCCCGCACCGAGAGTTCCACCTGGCGGCGGATCTCCCCGAGCTGCCGATCGACGGCATCAAGCGTCGCCAGATTCTCACGGATCGAGACGATCTGCCAGAAGTAGGCGTCGGTCTGCTCGCGGACCTCGGCCTCGGTCTTGCGCAACTGAAGGCGCCCGACCTCCTCGCCCAGCCGGGCCAGCTTGTTGCCATTGACGATCTTCAATCCCGCAAACAGAGGCTGCACGGCCGTCACGCTGCCCATGACGCCGCGCTTGACAAGCGACAGCGGCATGCTGATCGCCCCCATCTGGGGCAGAGAGAGGGCGAAATCGGCCTGCACGAGTCCGTGCTGGGCCTGGAACACGCCCCCGGAAGCCGCTATCTGCGGGAAATAGGAGGTGAAGGCCTCCCGGCGGGTCTGGAGGGCCTGTTCGAGTTCGAGCCGCGACGAGGCGAGCGTGCGGTTATGCTCAATGGCCGCGGCACGGCATTCATCGAGGCTGAGGGTCTGGGCGGTCGCGGGAAGGATACCCAGCAGAGCGCCGCAGAGCCACAGGCATGCAATCTGTTTTTGCGTCTTCATCACTTGTAGATTTTGGAGTAGAGAACCGGCAGGATCGTGACCACGAGCACAAGCGACCCGATACCGCCGGCAAAAATCGTGACGCCGACCGGAGCCCAGAAGGTGCTTCCGCCGAGGATCATCGGCACGACGCCCACGGCCGTCGTGGCCGTCGTCAGGAAGATCGGGACCATGCGCCGCTTGCCTGCGTCGTAGGCGGCCAGGCGCGCCGACCAGAGGCAGTACTTGCGCTTCTCCTCGGCGTGCTGGTACATCAGGATCACGTTGCGGACGATCATACCCAGCAGGGTGATGAAGCCCAGCACGGAGGTCAGGCCGATCGTGAAGTCCGAAAGCCACAGTCCCACCATCGCACCGAACAGGCACAGGCTCATCGAGAGCATCACGACGATCGATATGCCGAACTTGCGGAAGTTGATGAGCACGAAGAAGAAGATGATGACCAGCGAGATACCGAGCCCGCTGAAGATCGGAGGCAGGGTCTCCATGTCGAATTCGTACTCGCCACCGATCTCGGACGTCACCCCTTCGGGGAGCACCACCTCGTTGCGGAGGATGTCGTCGATGCGCGAAAGCATCTGCAGGGCATTGGTCCCGCGCTTGAGGTCGGCCGACACCGACAGGCAGCGCACGCCGTTGCGGTGGACGATCCGGCTCTCGCTCCAGGCCGGCGTGACGCGGGCGATCTGGCGCAGGGGAACACTCACCGAAGGCACGGGCGAGGCGATCTGCGTGTCCTGCACGTCATCGAGCTGCCGCTGGCCGTTGCGTTCGTCGTAGCGGAGCACCACGGGCAGGCGGTAGTCGCCCTCCCAGAGGCTGCCCACCTGAACATCGCCGGCAGCGAGCGCCAGGCAGGCGGCCGTCGTCGTCCGCGTGATTCCCAGCTGCGAGGCGGCAACCGGATCAAGCTCCACCTCGACGATGGCGCGCGGATCCTCATAATCGGAGTGCACCCACTGCAGTTCGGGCATCTGCCGCATGCGCGCCATCAGTTGGTCGGCGGCCGCACGCATCGAGTCGATCTCCTCGCCGTAGAAACGGAACTCGAGCGACGGGACATTCTGGTAGTCGAGCTGCTTGAACTTCACGTAGGCGTCGGGGAAGCGGTCGGCCCACGAATCGGCATAGTCGTCGAGAATCGCCTCCGTATCCTCGATCGAGGTCGTATTGACGATGAACTGCGCGTAGTTCGGACCTCCCATCTGGGGAGCGTAGCTCATCTGGAACCGGGGCGAGGAGCACCCCACGAACGAGGTGACGGAGCGCACCCGGCTGTCGGCATGCAGGAGCGAATAGACCGAATCGGCCACGGCCCCGGTACGGCCGAGCGGAGCGTCGGGACGCAGGTAGATCTCCACGGCAAACTGGTCGCGGTCGGCAAAGGGCATCATCCGCAGGTCGAGTCCGGGGACAAGCAGCAGCGACACGACCACCGACAGGAGACCGAGCGAAATAGTGAGCCATCCGTGCCGGAAGGTCCAGGCCAGCACCCGGTTGTAAGCGTTCTGCACCCGGTCGGTGAGCGACTGCCGGTCGGCACGGTGTTCGGGAGCCTTGCGGATGATCAGCACCTCGAGGAACGGGATGACCAGCACGGCCAGCAGCAGCGACACCATGAGGTTGATGGTGATCGTCCACGGGAAGAAGGTGATGAAGTCGCCGATCATGCCTGTCAGCGTGAAGAGCAGCGGGAAGAAGATCATGCAGATGCAGACCGTGGCCAGCAGCAGCGAGGGAAAGAACTCGCGGGCGCTCTCGATGGCGGCATACCACCGCGAATGGCCGCGCCCGAGGTAATCGAGGTAACCGTCGATCACCACGATCGAGTTATCGACGATCATGCCGAGAACGACGATCAGCGCCGCAAGCGTCACCGTATTGAGCGGAATGCCGCAGGCATACATTAGCCCGATGGAGATGAACGTCGAGATCGGGATGGTGATCGCGGCAACCACGGCCGAGCGCCACGGAAAGAGGACCATCATGACGGCGATGATGATCGCCATGGCCACGAAGAGATCGCGCAGAAACGACGTCACGGAGTCGCCGACGACCTTCGCCTGGTCGGCAATGCGCTGCACCTGCACGTCGTCGGGGAGTACCTCGTCGGAGAAACGGGCCAGCACCTCATCGACCTCGCGGCCGTATTCGACGATGTTGAATCCCGGGCGCATCTCCATCGAGAGCATGACACAACGGTGGCCGTTGTTGCGGATGTAACTCTGCGAATCGTCGTATTCGCGCACCACGCGGGCCACGTCGCCGACACGCAGCACGTTCCCCGCCGGATCGCTCCAGATGATCTGGTCGGCGATCTCTCGCTCGCTGGCGAACGTTGGTGCGACGTGGATGGGAGTCACCGTGGAGGTGTTGTCTATCGTGCCGCCCGTGGGCGTCAGCCCCTGTGCAGCCAGGGCCGCAACCAGCGTATGCTCGCCGATTCCGTAGGCCGCGAGGCGCTCGGGATCGACATGGATCGAGATCTGCTCGGACTGCACGCCGTAGGGGCGGATGTTCGACACGGACTCAATGCGCCGGAGCCGGTCGCTCAGGTCGTCCAGGTACTCCTTGAGCTCGCGGTAGCTGCGCTCGTCGGATTCGAGCGTGATGAGCAGGGCCGAGGTGTCGCCGAAGTCGTCATTGGCCACCAGGGCCACGACCCCCGACGGGAGCTGCGCCTTGAACGAGGCCAGGCCGTGTTTGATCTTCGACCATACCTCGTCCTTGTTGCTGACGTGGTCCTCCAGTTCGACCAGGACGTAGCACATGCCGTTCATCGAGGTCGAAGTGGTCTTGGCCCGCTTGACCTCCTCGTAGGTCATCAGGAACTGCTCGAGGGGACGGGCCAGCTGCTCCTCGACCTCCTCGCTCGTCGCCCCGGGATAGACCCCCACGACGACACCCTGACGGATCGTGAACTCGGGAAACTCCTGCTTGGGAATATGGATCAGTCCGAAGACTCCGAACAGGAACAGGCACCCGACGATCAGGAAGGTGATACGGAAGTTCCGCATCGCCCATGCGATGATGTTGTTCGAACTTCTCATTGCCAGACGACTTTACTGCCCGCACCGATCTTCTGCACACCTTCGGTCACGATCCGGTCGCCGTCCGCAACCCCGCTCGCGACCGTCACGCCGCTCGCAACGAAGCGACCGACCGTCACCGGCGTACGGACCACCGAATCGCCGACAACCTTCCAGACGAACCGTTGTCCGTCGCCGCTCTGCCGCACGGCACTCACCGGGAGCACGATCTCCGACGCCGCCTTCGCAGCGGTCACCGTGACCCGGCAGACCATGCCGGGGAGCAGCTCCCCGTCGGGATTGCAGACCGCAGCACGCACGTCGTAGGTATGCGCCACGGGATCGGCCTCGATCCCCTTCTCGGGGGCCCCGGCCTCGAAGGTCCGGTCGCCGAGTGCCGCCACGCTGAAACGGATCCGGCTACCGGAGCCGATGCGGGCGATCTCCTGCTCGGGAACGGCAAAGCGCACCTCCGGGTTCGCGGCATCGAGCAGCGTCAGCACGGCCGCACCGGGCAGCACGGTCTCACCGACCTCCCCGGGCCGCTTGCCGACGACCCCGTCGAACGGAGCCAACAGCCGGCAATCATCAAGATTCTTACGTGCCAGTTCGCAGGCCGACTCGGCCTGCCGCAGGCGGGTGCGGATCTCGATCCACTTGATCTCGGGAAGGCTCTGCGCGTCATGGAGCTGCTCCATGCGGGCATAGGTATCCTGCGCCTGCTCGAGTGCAGCCCGGGCCGCCTCGTAGGTCTGGCGGGCCGACGCGGGATCGAGTTCGGCCAGCAGATCGCCCTTGCGAACCCGGCGTCCCTCGTCCGTATGAACGGCGGCAAGGGTCCCGCCGAGCGGGAAACTCAAAGCTACGGAGCGTCGGGCCGCCACGGTCCCGACATAGACGGCGGACACCGCATCATCGGAAGGTTCCGCCACGATCGTTCCCACGCGCAGGGGTTCGACCGTCCGCAGCGGCTGCCGCGAGGAGCAGGCTGTCGCAAAAAGCAGCACTGCCAGAAAGGTCACTCTTTTCATCTTCATCGTGTTTTCGGATGCAAAATTGCCGCTTTGCGTCCGACCGGAACAGCCCTCGACGTCGGGGTGATTCGTCAAAAGGTTCGAATTTGAACCTATGGAAGAAACAGAGTGCGCAACATTGGCTATATTTGGGGCAAACAAGCAAAAAAATGAACGAAAAGGAGATTCAAAGCTTTTCATTATCCAGATTGCTCGAATACCACGAGCTGCGCCCCGGAGACCTGTACTACGACGGTTGCCTGATCGCATCGCGCGTGGACTCACACTGCGACATCCGCAGCGATCTGTTCCGCTACCCGATCCGCATCAATGCCCTCGCCCTCGTATTCTGTTCAAAAGGTTCGATCACACTCACCTCGAACCTCACGCACCGGCAACTGAGCGAACACACGCTCTACATCCACTTTCCGGGATCGATCCTTCAGGTCGATCCGATCGAGGGTGTCGAACTCTATGCGGTCATCTGCGAGGAGGAGTTCATCCGACGGATCAACGTCGATCTGAAGCTCCTGTCTCGTCTGTTCCTGCGGCTGGAACGCCAGCCGCTGCTCCAACTCGATGACGAACAGTGGCAGGAGATCATGCGCTCGTTCGACGAAATTTCCCACGAACGCGACCTCTACCGGGACGATGCCTATTCGATCGAGATCCTGCGCTCGGCGATCCGCATGCTCATCTACAAGGTAAGCCGGATTATCGACCGCTACTCGGAATGTCCCCACACGGAGCAGGACGTCCACTCCCCGCGCAACCGGCAGGAGGAGTATTTCCAACGCTTCATGAACGTGCTGACACAGCACTACACGCAAGAACGTTCGGTGGGGTTCTACGCTTCGCAACTCAACCTGACTCCGAAGTATCTCTCGACGCTCATCCGGCAGACGACCGGGCGCACGGCCTCCGAGTGGATCGATGACTACGTGATCCTCGAGGCGAAAAACCTGCTCAAATACTCGACGATGAGCATACAGGAGATCTCCTATTCGCTGAACTTCCCCAACCAGTCGTTCTTCGGCAAATATTTCAAGACCCACACGGGGCAGACCCCTTCAGAATACCGCATGAGCCGGTAGACCGGCTCCGAAAGGGAGCGGTCCACCGGCTCTCCGGAGGGATACTCAAAGCGCGAATTTTACACCCACGAAATAGGTCCTCGGCAGCGAAGGTCCGTAGATGTAGGCCGAGTCCTTCGCCTGACCGTAATCGAGGTCGCGCTGGAAGCTGTCGAAAAGATTCTTCACGCCGGCATTCAGTTCGAGGCGCAGCTGGGCCGTAAGTCGGAACGAATAGGCCAGACGGAAGCCCATATCCCAAAAGGCGGGAGTCAGCGTCTCGGCATCTCGCTCGATGACCCCGGCATTGTGCTGTACGAGCATGCGGCCCGTGAAGGTACCGAACAGCGTGGCGGTCAGGTCGCGCAGCGGGTACCAGTCGGCCGTCAGGTAGCCGTAGTGGTCGGGCGAGCGAAACATGCGGCGCTGCGGCGCCACGTCGTCCGACCAGCGGAAGGGCTCGTCGTAGCGGCTGCGCTGGAAGGTGTAGCCGGCCTGCAGTTCGAAACGTCCGGGAATGCCGGCCTTGAACTCCGCACCGATGCCGGCAACGGTGGCCCCCGAGGCGTTGCGCCGCTCCTTGATGACGTTGCCCTGGCTGTCCTCGCCGACCTTCTCGAGCGTGAAGACGTCGTCGAGCATCGTGTAGAATCCCTCGATGAGCAGGTTGGTCTGCACGCGGCCGAAGGTGCGGTAGAGATCGACCGAGGCGCTCAGGCTGTGGGAGTACTCGGGCCGCAGGTCGGGCGAGAGCCGGATGAGGACCATCTTGTTGTCGAGCGCGTCGATGTGCAGATCCTCGTTATAGGCCTGCGGGGCCCGGAAGCCGCTCGAGTAGCTTAGCCGGAGCCCGACCTGCGGGATCGGACTGTAGCGCACGTTGGCGCGCGGCGAGAAGACCACGCGGCGCATCAGGTTGTGCTTGTCCAGGCGTCCGCCGATCAGGAAATTGACCTTCTCGCTCTTCCACTCGTTCTGGAAGAAGAATCCCGTGGTGTGGGTCGTCTGGCGCAGGTCGCGGCCGAACCCGAGGTATTCGTCGTGCAGCGTGTTGTAGTTGTACTCGATGCCGGCCGTGAGGTCCGACGGGAGGAAGAGCAGCCGCTCGAAGGCATAGGTATACTGTGCCCCGGCCACAACCGTCATGTCGTTGGTCCCGCCGTAGGCCGTCGGGTTCTGCTCGGTCCCGAAGTAGCTGTCGCGGTCGATGTGCTGCGCCGACAGGTAGATGCCCAGGCGGTGGCGGTCGTCGGGTGCGAACCAGTCGAACTTCAGGCCGCCGCCGTCGATCTTGTGGTCCAGCTGCTCGGCGATGTCGGCCATGTGGGGCGGCTGGTTGAAGGCATTTCCGCCGCGCCGGAACTCGTGGATGTGGTGGTACTCGGCTGTCAGCCGCGTGTAGGCCGAGGTCTTGTAGTAGGCCCGGAACCCGGCGGTCTCGGAGTTGAGCTTCGGGATGTCCGAGAAACCGTCGTCGTTGCGGTCGTAGGAGTCGCGCGAGCGCACCATGCCGAAAAGATAGATACCCGTGCGGTAGTCGTCCGAGACGAACGAACCGTTGAGCGAGGTGTTGAAGTCGGCCGAGCCCCCCTCGAGGATGTTCGTGGTGTTGCCCAGCGCCACGGAGTTGCGCAGCGGCTCGCGGGTGATGATGTTCACCACGCCGCCGATGGCGCTCGACCCGAAGAGGGCCGAACCGCCGCCGCGGATCACCTCCACGCGCTCGATCATCGACGCGGGGAAGAGTTCGAGCCCGTACATGCCGGCCAGCGAACTGAAGATCGGCCGGCTGTCGAGCAGCACCTGCGAGTACTGTCCGTCGAGGCCGTTGATGCGCAGCTGGGTCGTTCCGCAGTTGCCGCAGTTGTTCTCGACACGCAGTCCGGACTGGAAGTTCATCGACTCGGCGAGGTTGCACGAGGCCGTATTCTCGAAGAGCTTCTGCGAGGCGACCGAGACAATCGTCGGCGAGAAGCGCTTGTTGGTCTCGGTACGGCTGGCCGATACAACCACCTCATCGACGGCAAGAGCCGCCTCGTGGAGTTCGAAATTGACCTCGATCGTGCGGTCGGCACGGAGCTCGACCTCCCGCTCGGCCGGGGCATAGCCGACGGCCGAAGCGACGAGGGTGAAGCGGCCCGTGGGGAGGTTCTTCAGGAAGAAATGTCCCGTGGCGTCGGTGGCGGCGCCGATCGTGGTACCCTTCAGGGCCAGTGTGGCATAGGCGACGTGCTCGCCGGTGCGGGCATCGACGACATGGCCCGTGATGTTGGCGTCGGAATGTTTTCCCGAGGTGGTCTCGTCGGACGATTCAACGGCATGGCCGTCGTGTGCCGCAACGGGAAACATTGCGGCAAGGAGGAGCGCACAAAGCACTCCGCGAAAAAGTTTTTTCATCGGATTGGGTTCGTGTTACTGAATGACTGAAACGTCGCCCTTCCGCGGACCGGGTCGGCGGAGGGATGTGCAGTCCTTGCGGACGCAGGGTCGATTCAGCACACGGGAGGCGCCCGCAGCGAGCAGGTGCGGATGGCCGGCCGGAGACATCCGACCGGACGCATCATACGGAACACGTAGCGCACGCCAAGCAGCCGCGCCGCGAACGAGAGGGCCACGGCAGCGACCATCACCAGCAGCGAAAGATGGGCGATGAGCTGGAACTGCTGGGGCGTATGGTTCAGGGGTGCGGAGCCGTTGGCGGCACCGGAGAAGGGGTGCGAGTGGACGATGACGAAGCCATCGACATGGTGGGCATGCGGGAAGAGCGTGACGGAGCCCCAATACCCGGCAAAGAGTATCAGCAGCAGCGCAGCGCATGTTTTCCGGCAGTATCCCTGCATCCCGTTCAGTCTGGTGATGCGGCAAAGATAGGAAAAAGTTCCGGAATATCCGTACAACAGGTCCATCTTCGAAAACAGGGGGACCGGACTTCGGTCCGATCCCCCTCGAGAATCAATCCTCCGCACATCGGATCGATGTCCTCATTAGAAAGACATTGTACGGGACCCATTCCGACATCGTATAGTACAGCTCGTCGGACCCGGCCGAAGCAGGATGAATGTAGGAGCCGTACAACCGAGGATAGTCGGCGCCGGAGACCAGAATCCGCTCCTCCGACCACTCCTCGTTGATGCGAGCCGCCGAACGATAACAAATGGCGTACTTCTCCTGATCGAAGTAGAGAACGATCCACCGTCGGTACTTCTCGAGCCACATGACCGAGAGCTCCCCCACCGTACCGTTCAGGACCACCGTAGCCTCCCGTTCATCACCCTGTACCCAACGCCGGGTCGTGCCGTTCCAATATTCATAGGCCGAACGATCCAGGATGTCACCGTACCGGAACCGGGCCAGGTATGCACTCCGGGACCGGCCGATATGCGTTCCCATCATGTAACAGTAGGGATCCCCCTCCCGGGTTGCGTAACCGACCATCCCGAAATTCGAGTTTTCGTCGAATTCAATACGGTCGCGGCAGCTCTCCCACGTCGCCCCGTCGTCAAGGGATCGATAGATGGAGGAGTAGTTCAACGGATCGGAATCGGTCCCGACCTGCCAGTACATGTAATGGACATATTGTACCCCATCCAACGCAATGGCCGCAGTGGGGATCGAGGTGAAGAGCCTGTAGTTCTCCCGGGGGATGATCTCCCGGGCTCTTCCGGCATTGTTCGGATCGGCAGCCATTCCGCTGAACGTCAGACCGTCGGACAGGTCCGAATCTTCGGAATAGGCAAGAACATTCGATCTCCAGTCTCCGGCCGGGCCCGGACCGCCTCCGGCAACCGGGACGAAATCGGGGCCATACGAATCTCCGAAGAAAAGGCCGTATCTCCCGGGAGCGATCTCCCAGATGATACCCAGATCCGTACCGCCGAGCCCCCAGCGCACGTCCGTCTGATTGGGATTCGGCAGGTGCCGCTCCTCCTCGAGACTCCGACCCGTAACCCGGGCGACCATCCCCTGGTCGATCAGACAGATATCCCGGGAATAGGACGCATACAAAGTGAGCGGTCCGGTTACAGGCTGATCGAAATCGAAAGGAGCCGTGCAGGCCGGATCGACATGCCATCCGCCGAATGTGCATCCGGCCGGAGAGGCGGGAATCCATTCGGGTTCCGGCATGCGTTCCCCTCTTACCACCTGCATCTCTCGGCTCTCCCCGGGATCACGGTTGTCCTTGAGCGTTACGGCAACGGCTTCGGCCCAACGCGCATAAAGCGTGATATCCGCATCGATCGCATAACCGAAACGATAGGGTTCGCCATCCTCCGTCTCCCAACAGACAAAAAGATAACCCTCCTTGGTCGGACTGATATCCGGAGCACCGAACGGCCCGTACACAACCCGCGACGGAATCTCGGGCACGCCTCCGCAGCAGTCGAAACGGACGGTATATCCGCTGCGCTCAACCTCCTGGGACTTTTGCCCACATGCGGTTCCCATCGGGCCAAGCATCAAAACCAAACAAGCCCAAGCCACCAAGCGTCTCGAGGTCTTTACAGTTTTGCAGATTCGATCCATTTGCCCAACTTCAGGTATTTTTCATAACGTTCCATATACAGGCGATGGTTCCCGAGGTTCGGTTCGTACCGCTTGCCGACTCCGGAGCCCATGGCGCACTGCGCCGCATGGATGTCCGGATACAGTCCGGCCGCCACGGCAGCGAACATCGCGGCACCCAGCGCACAGGCCTGATCGGTACGCGACACGTCAATCGGCATGTTCAGCACATCGGACAGGACCTGCATGACAAAAGGCGACTTCTGAGAGATTCCGCCGATTGCAATGATCGCATCGACCCGGATACCCTCTTCCACGAACCGATCGACGATCGCCTTGGAACCGAACGCCGTTGCCTCGACCAGGGATCGAAAGATCATCGGAGCCGAACTGCCCATCGTCAGATTGCAGATCGCACCCCGAAGGTGCTGATCGGCATCCGGCGTACGCCGGCCGTTCATCCAGTCAAGAGCCAATACGGACGCGTCCTCAACCGGAATAGCCTCGGCCGCCCTGCTCAGACATTCGATCACCCGGTCGCCAATCACTCCAAGCTCGTCCGGACAAAGCTCACAGACCGGCCACAGCAAAAGGTCCTTGAACCAGGCATACAGGTCGCCGAACGCCGATTGTCCGGCTTCGAACCCCACCAGTCCCGGCACCACGGACCCGTTCACCTGCCCGCATATGCCACGGACCGGGGCAGGGGACAACTCGTCGGGAGGACAGACCAGGATATCGCAGGTGGAGGTACCCATGATCCGGGTCAGGACATGGGGCTGGATACAGGCTCCGACAGCCCCGGCATGGGCATCGATCATGCCTACACCCACCACCGTACCTTCCGCCAGCCCCAGTCGCCCGGCGTATTCGGGCGAAATCACGCCGACCGGGCGGTCGGCCGTAAAGGTTTCACCCCGGAAACGGTCGCGCCACCCCTTCAGCAACGGGTCAAGTGCAGCCAGGAAGGATTCGGAGGGCAGCCCGTTCCAGGACTCATGCCACATGGCCTTGTGTCCGGCCGCGCAACGGTTCCGCAACACCTTCTCGGGACACGTCTGGCCAGTAAGCAACGCACCCATCCAGTCCGAATGTTCAATCCAGGCATAGGCGGCACTCCTCACCCGGGAATTGCTCCGCAGCACATGCAGGACCTTCGCCCAGGCCCACTCCGCCGAATAGATTCCTCCGGAATAGGCCGTGAAATCGACATCCCACCGATGGGCCAGCGCGTTGATCTGCTCCGCTTCGTCCTTGGCTGTATGGTCTTTCCACAAAATGAACATCGCATCCGGATCGTCTGCAAATCCGGGACACAGCGCCAACGGCACTCCCGCCCGGTCGGTAAGCACCGGAGTGCTCCCGGTCGTATCGAACGAAATGGCCCGGACCTTTCTGAACTCATCCGCCCCCACCCGGTCCAAAAGATCCCGCATGGCAGACTCGAAGGATTCGACATAGTCCAGAGGATGCTGCCTGTAGCGGTCGGAAAGGGGATCGCAATACAGCCCCTGCTTCCATCGGGGATAGGAGGCTACGGAAACGGCCGCCACATCCCCCGAAGCGGCATCTACGAGCAGCGCCCGACAGGAGTCGGTGCCGAAATCGACGCCGACCACATAGTTTTCAATTCTTTTCGGGATCATATTTCCGACAGATTACGAGTGCGTAGAAAACAACAACGGAGAATGCCAAGGCCGGAACCCAATAGGCCAAAGCGATGCTTCCGGCCTGGTCCGACACGATTCCCTGAATTTGCGTCAAAACGGCTGCGCCGGCAATGGCCATGACCATGCCCGAGCCCCCGAGCTTGGTGTCTTCGCCCAGACCCCGGATCCCGATTCCATAGATCGTGGGAAACATGAGCGACATGCATCCGGATATGCCCATCAAGGCATAAACGCCCCAGGCTCCGGTCCCGTAGACCGCTCCCAGGCAGCAGGCAATGGCGATGACACCCACCCCGGCAAGCAGGTTTCGGGGCCGGATGTACTTCATCAGGAACGTGCATACGAAACGGGCACAGACAAACAGAATCAGAGACAGGATATAGTAGGTCGCTCCGGCCTGTTCGGCGGTCCGGGGAAGCAGGGCATCCAGCCCCACGCTCTCGGCTAGGGAGTAAAACCCTCCGGCAACGGGTTCGACATGCCGCAGGGCATCGGTGATCTGGGCCGAGGTCGCCCCATCACCCAAAGCGGCAACAATCCGGTCGAAATGCAGCGCATGCATGGCATAACGGATCACGAACGACCAGGTCGCAATCTGGGCTCCCATGTAGAAGAATTGAGCGACGACGCCCCAGACATAGTTCCGATTGTGCAGCAATCGGCGCACGGACCCCTTGAAATCGATCGTCTTGTTCTCCTCCTTCAGATCCGGCATCCGGGTCAGATAGATGGCGGCCAGAATACAGACCATCACCAAACCCAGAACCACATAGGTCATCGTCACGGCATTGAGCTCCTCACCCTGAATGCGCGCCAACTCCTCGGCAGGCAGAGCCATACGCTCCGCCGCCGACATCGAGTTGAGTTGGGAAAGGACGAAAACCTGGGAAAGCACCACCCCGGCGATCGCGCCAAACGGATTGAACGACTGGGCAAAATTCAGCCGCCGCGTCGCCGTGGCCTCAGATCCGATGGCGCAGACGTACGAGTTGGTCGAGGTCTCCAGGATGGAGAGTCCGGCAAACAGGACAAATATCGCAATCAGGAAGGTCAGGAACCCGACCCCGATACTCCATCCGCAAACCAGCATCGCCGGATAGAACAGGAAAGAGCCCAGGGCATAAAGTCCCAACCCCAGCATGACTCCGGCCTTGTAGGAATAGCGTTTGATGAACAGTGCTCCGGGGATGGCGAAACATCCATAGCCGAGCAGATAGCACACGACTTGGATCCATGCCGTTTTCGAGTCCGAGAGGCTCATGATCCGCTTGAAGGCCGCCAACATCGTATCCGTCATGTTGTTGGGGACCGCCCAGGCAAAAAAGAGAACCGTAAGCAGCGTGAACGGCCAGACAATTCCCTTCGGAATAATCGACTCCTTTTTCATGGCATGCGGTATTAGCGGAACATGGTCGATATTCGGTTCAGATCAACACCGAAGATAGCCCGGACAATGGCCCCGATCGAGGCTTCGTCACCCTGAAAATGCATCGTATACTGCTCGTGCGCAAGGCTTTGTCCCGGGGCAAGGGCGGCTCCGGGCGAGGAGGTCTCGATCTCGTAGAACGGGCCCATCACCGTGCCGTCATCCGTCGGGCCGTCGTTATAGGCGTTGATCACATCGCCTCCATACGGGTTGTCCTGAGGTCCCCACTGGCCATTGACGTAATCGACCTCCCCGTCGGGCAATGCATACTTCACAACCGTAAGCACCCCCTTCTCGGAGTCGTAGCTTCCGCAGATATCCCGGGCGCTCCCGTCCGGAAGGCCAAGTTTCGAACGCCATAACCCGTCGATCTTGAAATAGATCATTCCCTCTTCGACGATCAGGCGGTCGGCCGGAATCTTTCCGAAGTATTCGTCATTGACAATCCGCCCGGCAAAATCCCGGTTATAGGGGATGAAGACGGTCGTTGTCGGAGTCGGATTGAACATGCCGAGCAGCCAGACGGAGGGCATTCCGGAATCGCGCGTCCAGGATTCGTCTCCCCGGTTCGTGATCACGTTGTTGGTCCGGTAGGCCACGAACTTCACATCCACAGGGATCTCCGTCCCGAGGGTCTGCTCAGCGCCTTCCCGATCCACCAGTTCGATCGTCCGCTCCACCCCGATCCGGAAGACCCGGTCCGATGCCGACCTGAGGGCAAATTCCCGGGTAAAGCAGACACTCGATCCGCTCTGCGAACGGATGTCGTAGGTATCGGTATCGATGGCTGCAGGGACCTTCCAGTTGGCGTAAACCTGCTCATCCCCCTTTTTGAAATAGAACGAATTCGGACCACCCTCGGGACCGATCCAGAATCGTTCCTCACCCCCGACCGGATTGAACTGGGGATTCAGTTCTCCCTTCTCGATGAATTTGTAATTGATCCAGCCGTAACTGTCGCCGGTATCCCCGGCAGCCGAGGAGGTCATGACCCGGCCCTGGTAGGCCGGGATCACCAATACGCGGGAGGCTCCGTCTTCGCTGGTCAGTTCGAGCGTTTCGATGCCCCGTTCGGCAAAAAACGCGCGGTCATATGCATAAGTTCCCATAGCCGTCTTTTTTGACCCCCCGGAGCAGGCCGCCGAAAAGATCGCCGCCGACACGAGGAGTCCCAGATTCATTTTTCCGTACAACATAAGATTCTCGTTCTGTTATTTATAAATCGGTCCATAGTTCCGGCAGGCACGATAATCCGCCCCTTCGGGATCGGAGCCGAAGGTACCCCATGCCGAAGGCCGGAATACCGAATCCGCATCCACGTTGTGCATGCAGACCGGAATACGCAACATGGAGGCGAGCGTGATCATGTCGGCACCGACATGCCCGTAGCTGATGGCACCGTGGTTGGCGCCCCAGTTGTTCATCACGGAATAGACACTCGTGAAGGCCCCCTTACCCGTCAGGCGGGGTGCAAAGAAGGTCGTGGGCCAGGTACGGTCGGTCCGCTTGTTGATCACATCGAAGATCCGGGGATCGACATCGACCGCCCACCCTTCGGCAATCTGCAATACGGGACCCAGGCCCTTGACCAGATTGATCCGACACATCGTGACGGGCATCTCGCCCCGGGTAAGGAACTGCGACGAGAAGCCGCCGCCCCGCATGTACTCGCGCCCTGCAGGATACCAGGTAGTCGCATCCAGACAGGCCTCGACGTCGGCATCGGTTATCTCCCAGTGGCGTTTCATGACCGGCGACCCGTCGGCTGCCGACATCCGTCCCGTCGCATCGAGCGTGCAGGAACCGGAATTGATCAGGTGGATGATTCCCTGGGCGGCCTTGCCCTCAAGCGAAAGGCCGGAAACCCGTTTCACGGCCTCCGGGCTCCAGTAGGTCCGCACATCGGCAAACAGCTGCGCACGGTTGGTCAGCAGGTGCAGCAGGAGCATCGTTACGCCGTTCAGCGTATCGTTCTCCGTTGCGAAGGGAATGGCCTCACGAATCCCGTTCCAGTCGAACGAGGTGTTGAGCATCGCCTCCGAGAAGTCGCCGTCCGGACGGAAATCGGTCCACTGCCGCTGTCCCTGAAATCCTCCGACAATGGCATTGTGGCCCATGGCCTCCTCTTCGAATCCCATCTCGGCAAGTTTCGGATTGCCCTGCATCAGGTCCCGGAAAATCAGGGTCATCTTGACCACGTAGGCCCAAATGTCGTCCTTCTGGCTGCGGGCATACTGCAAATGTTCGGGATTGCAATCCATGCCTTCCCGGCTCATACAATACTTGCGCACCCAGTCCATCGCACGATCGAACTCGTCCTTATCGTAGATTCCCAATTCGATACGGCGCTCGATCTCCGAACAATCGACAAACTCGTTGCGCATACCCAGATACTCCTGGAAGAAATCGGGATTCGGAGTCGATCCGGCAATACCCATCGACACCGAGCCGATCGACAAATACGATTTGCCCCTCATCTGCATGACGGCAACGGCCGCACGGCCGAAACGCAGCAGTTTCTCACGCACATCGACGGAAATCGACCCGTCGGTAAGATCCTGCACGTCGCGGCCGTAAATACCGAATGCCGGAAGTCCCTTCTGATTGTGCCCGGCCAATGCCGAAGCCAAATAGACGGCTCCGGGGCGCTCCGTTCCGTTGAACCCCCAGATGGCCTTGGGCATCAACGGGTCCATATCAATCGTTTCACACCCATAACACCAGCACGGAGTCACCGAAAGAACGGCTCCGACATTCATCGCCGCAAATTTCTCGGCAGCCATGGCCGCCTCCCTTACACCTCCGATCGTCGTGTCGGCAATGACGCATTCGACCGGAGTACCGTCGGCATAGTGCAGATTGTCGGCATACAACTGCGCCACACGGCGGGCCATGCCCATGGTCATCTCTTCAAGCGATTCGCGGATGCCGCCCCGACGTCCATCAATGATCGGGCGGATGCCAATTTTAGGATAATCAGCAGTTTTCATAAGATCTGTAGTTTTATGTGATTGTTTAATGATTGTTCATAGGTTTCAAATGCAGCGCCGCACCTCCGTCCGGAGCCAGCGGCAATTCAATCCGGTCCGACCTGCGGACAATCCGCCGGATTCTTTGCAGGCTCCCGGGGTCGGCATCGGAACCGTCGAGATAGATATCGGCAAGATAATCCACCCCCTCGTCCAGAAAATCCAGCGAAAGCGTCAGGTCACGGCGCTCCCCGTTGTTGAGCGATCCGACCCACCAGTTACCCTCCTTACGGCGGGCGACGGTCACATAGCGGTTGAACACCGCGTGCGGCACACGGATCTCATCCCAGGTAGCGGGAACCTCGAGAATGAACTCGAATCCCGGTGCCCCTTCATAAGCCGCAGGGGTATCGCACAGCATGGTCAGATGGTTCTCCAGCACCACATACATGGCCAGCATGTGGCAGCGGGTCACCGGAACCCGGGGATTGATATACCGGGGGCGGAATTCAGACCGGCGCTCCGAGCGGAAACCGCCCAAATGATAATCGGTCGCCCCCGCCAGCATACGGGTAAAGGGGATCGACACGTCGTGGTCGGCAGTGACCGCATCGGACCATTTGCACACCTCGTAATTCATCGTCCCTTCCCGGGTGAATTCGTTGGGATAGGTCCGGACCAGGCCGGAAGGCTTGCTCGAACCGTGAAACTGCACGAACAGTTTATGGCGCGCCGCCGCCTGCAGGAACTCCTCCTGAATGCGGATCATCTCCTGATCGTCCCGATCCATGAAGTCGATCATCAACCCCCGAACGCCCCATTTCTCGTAAAGAGCGAAGGCCTCCTCGAGTTTGGGATAAAGAGCCCGCCAATGTACCCACAGATGCAGCCCGACCCCCTTTTCCCGCGCATAGGCCACGATCCGCGGCATCTCCAGACAGGGGATCGGCCGGGTCGGATCCGCATGGGGGCCGGCATTCCCGAAATTGAAGTTGTCGTCGTAATACCACGGGGTCTCGGCATATCCGTAGATCCCATGGAGGTCTATGCCGTGCCGGGCGGCAAAATCGATGTAATACTTGTTGGTTTCAAAATTATTCCCCGGAGAAAACAGCGTATCGGGAACGACATTTCCGTTCCACCAGGTAAAGGTCGTCCGGCACGGTTTGATCCACGAAGTGTCGGCAATGGCACAAGGATCGTTGAGATCGGTCAGAATCGTACTCCTGAGCAACACCTCCATCGAGGCCCCCATAGACAGGACCCTCCAGGGAGTGCGGTGCGGCAGCGAATCGGCAACCACCTTGATCCGCTCCTGTCCCAACTTCGGGGAGAGACGGGCCTCGAACCCTTCGGCTCCCCGCATGAGATACATCCCGGCATAATCACGAACCCCGGCCTCCAGGATCGACACATACAGGCGTCCCGGATAACGGAACGTGGCAGGCAGTTCGATCAACCGGGCCGAATCAACCTGATCCAGGCCGACCTGGACATAGGGCCCTTCGTGCGTATTCACATATCCGGGCAGATACATGACCAACGCCTCGGGATCGCCGGAAAGGTTGAATTGCGTCCGCTCCTCATACATGACATAGCGCTGCCACATCTCCTGCTGCGGGAAAAGGAACCGGAAGGCCACCCCGTCATTGAACGCCCTCACCTCCAGATCGATCCTGCGGGCAAACGGTCCCGACTCCCACAACGGAATCCGGGCGGCATTGCAAAAGGCTCTCGCCTCCCGCACCTTGCCGACAACCAACCGGTACGTTTCGTCGATCCGCTTTCGTTCGATACGTCCCAATTCGAGTCCATCTCCCCAGACTCCGCTGTCGAAGACAAAACCCAGACGGGACGGAGAGACGACCCGGAAGCCATTGCACCACACTTCGTAGCGGATCTCCTCGGACGAATACAATAGGACGAACCGGTTTTTCCCGTCGGGAGACCGGACCTCAACCGTTCTTTCCGCACCGGAACCATTCAGACAAACGGTCAAGAACGCCCATACACACAACCAACGCTTCATCTTTTTTCTTCCTTCTTCGATTCCAACCAGCCTTACACAAGACGGGGCTCAAGTCCCGGGGCCCCGGATATGAAAATCCGGGACCCGTGACAAGAAAACCACCATTCAATGTACCGTATTCGCTCAATCGCCCGAGGTCGGAGTCGTCCAGCCGGGGCTCTGCACAAGATACTGGGGACGTTTATCGATCTCCACCTGATCAACGGGGAAGAAGTAGTGTTTCGGAGCCTCGAAAACCCGCTCCTCGATCTGGACTCGCTTATAATATGCAGGATCCTGCATATGGGTTCCCTCCATGATGTTCATGGAGTGCACGGGCTGGTTCTCGGTATGCTCCGCATCCTTCCAGCGCCGGACATCGAAGAAACGATGAACCTCGAAAGCCAGCTCGATCCGACGCTCGTGCTTGATGCGCTCCCGCATCTGCTCCGGCGACAGTCCGGTCGGAAGATCGGGCAGGCCGGCTCTGTTGCGAATCTCGTTCACCGCATTGTACACTTCCGAGGTAGGCCCGCCATACTCGTTCAGCGCCTCTGCATAATTCAGATAGATTTCGCCCAAACGGATATAAACCCACTGCTGAACCGGGTACGACTGGAAGGGGATAACGGTCGGATAGATCAGCTTTTTCATCAGATATCCGGTCTTGCAATAATCGGATCCGGCGTTATTCTTGCCATCCACGCCCGTATACCAGAACTCGAGCGTATGGGGTTCGGTCCAGTTGCTTGCACGGGATGTAAGCCAGATGGCTCCTGCAAAATTGATCGAAGCATAAAAACGCGGCTCCCGATTGACATACATGTTGCTGACACCCTTCTGCCAGCGGTTTTCGTATTCCGTATCGGTGAATCCCTCCTCGACATATCCGGACTCCGGATTGATAATGGGGGTCAGCCCGTTATCCGTGTAACCGGTAATCGGGGTAGAGCCGTCCGCCATCTCATAGGCATCGACCATCTCCTGAGTGGGGTTGATGATCGAGAAACAACCGAAGGAGATCGGATTGCAGCAGTTCTCCCAGTGATCATAGGTCCCGATATTCTTCGCCCAAAGAATCTCTTCATTCCAGTTCTGGTTGAAGATGTTCTGATAGTTCGTAACCGGATCCGAATCCCGCTCATAGAGCCTTACATAACCGCTTGCCGCAGCCTCGTCGAGACAAAGTCGGGCCGCTTTGGCCGCCTCGTTCCACTTCTCGGGATCATAGGTCTGGGAGATGAGAGGGGTTCCGTCCACATCCCGGAAGGAGGCCATGTCCGTATTCCCGTTGTAAAGGGGCGATGCGATATAAAGCAGCACGCGAGAACGCAGGCCCAACGCAGCCATCGAGGTGGCACGGCCCAAATCGCCGTCAGAGGTCACCTTGTCCACATACGGACGATCCTTCAGCAGCTCATAAGCCCGCATGCAGTCCTCGGCAATGAATTTTGCACACTGATCGGCCGGGGAGCGCCGGATCGAAAGCATGTCCTCGCTCGGATCGAGCGAATGGTCCAGCAGCGGAATAGGCCCATAGGCACGGAACGCCAGGAAATGGAACCAGGCCCGAAGGAAATAGGCTTCTCCCTTCCAATGGTTTTTCTCCGTGTCGCTGGTCGGACAGCGGTCCACGTTCTCAAGGAACTGATTTACCTTGCGAATTGCCATGTAGGATTCCGGCCAGACCTGTGTATCCTTGATATTGGAAGGATTCCAGCCTCCGTTGTTGATCTGGTGCGAATAGGCTCCGCCAAAGGCAATCTCCATTTCATCGCAACCTCCTGTATAAGGGTTCCGCCAGGCACCACCGCTATCCGCCATGTTGGCTTCGGTAGGAGTCCATGAATAAATATGAGTCAGAAAATTCCGGGTATAGATTCGGTTGTTGAACACATCGTCGAGCGTCAGCACCTCATCGGGAGTCATATCCAGAAAATCCGAGCAGGAGGCCAACGATGTACCCAATGCGAAAACCAATAAATATTTACAGATACATTTCATCGCTTCAAAAGTAATTTAGATTAGAAAGTAGCCTGAATTCCCAAAGTGAGGGCACGTTGCGTAGGATAGCCTCCGGTACCGTAATCCGACTCCGGATCGATAACCTTCAGGTCGTCGAAACACAACAGGTTGTTTCCATTGACAAAGACTCGCAGCCCGCCCAGGCCCATTTTGGCATAGATCCGTTTCGGGAAGTTATAACCGATCTCAGCAGTCTTCAATTTGATGTATGAAGCGTCACGCTGGTAAAGCGTACTTGCCTGATAGTTGTTCGAGGAGGTTCCGTTGTGAACGACCGGGTATTTGGCTCGAGCATTGCGTTCGCTGTCCCCGCCCGGAATGAAGCGGTTGTCAAAATACTCATGAACGACGTTGTAGCCGGGATAATCCAACTGGAACGGCCACATGCCTTCACTGTCGAAGAACGTGGACGTATTCCCCGCTCCCGTAAAGTTCACCGTCAGATCAAAGCCCTTATAGGCAATCGTGCCGCCGAAACCGAACATGACCTCCGGAGTGCGGGCATAACCGATCGGCACCTTGTCGTAGGCATTGATCACTCCGTCTTCGTTGATATCCTTATACTTCACATCACCGACCGTATAAGAGCCAAGCTCCTGCTTGGGCGAACTGTCAATCTCCTCCTGGCTCTGGAACAGACCCAAGGCCACGTAACCAAACGGCTGTCCTACACGGGTCCCCCGGGTATTCTGGTACGACCAAAGCGCCTCTGCCGTGTCATCTTCAATGATCTTGTTGCGGGCAAAGGTAACGTTCCCCCGCAGCGCAAAATAGAGTCCATAGCTGGTCGTATGCGACACCTCGATCATGCCATCGAAACCCTGGTTCTTGACAATTCCCAGGTTGGCCCACGGCGTATTGCCCCAGGGAGCTCCCATAATGTCCGGTATCTGAGCCCGTTTCAGGAGGATATTGTCCCGATATTCGTAAAAATAGTCTGCCTGCAAACGGATGGCCCCGTTGAACATCTCAAGGTCCAGACCCACGTCCGTCTTGTGTGAGACCTCCCACGTGGCATTCGGAGCGCCCATCATAGCCTCGGCCATACCGGGCTGATTCACCTGGCCCGACCCGAAGGGGTAGCCGTTGGCGTTCTTATCGACCGTCGAAAGATAGAAGAAGCGATCAGCCCCGACGTTATCGTTTCCGGCAAGGCCATACGATCCACGGATCTTCAGATGGTTGATGAAATCGATATTCCAGAACTTCTCTCCGGTCAGCACCCAGCCGGCCGAAACAGCCGGGAAAAAGCCGTAACGCTTGCCGGGAGCAAAATTCTCCGATCCGGTATATCCGAAGTTGAACTCCACCAGATAACGATGGTCGAAATCATAGGTGAAGCGGCCGGCCCACCCCTGACGGCGGTAAGGCAGATTGAGCGTTGTCGTTCCGGCCGTCAGGTCTTTGTAATCCCGACGGTTGAACAGGCCCATAACCCCTACGGTGTGTCGTCCGAACGTCCGGTTGTAATTGATCTGGAACTCGTAATAATAGGCCCGGTTCGACGTATTGCCGGCAATCTTATAACCCATTGCCGTCTCATCCTTGATGACGTTGTAGCGGTCTTCCCCCGTTTCAGGATCCGGGCCGAGATATTTCTTCGTCTCGGGCTGTTTGTTGCGAGTCACTTCATTGTAATAATAGTGGTCGTACGAGAAACGACCCTGAACGGACAATCCCGGCGTAATCAAGGTCCCGAGATCCCATTTGGCCCCGAGCGAGCCCTGTGTCGTGGAGCGGAACTGTTTCGAGAAACCGCTGTTGGTAACCAATACATACGGGTTGTTCCATTCATACGAAGTGCTTCCGGCTCCAAACGACCCATCGGGATTGCGAATCGGACTCGAAATGGGCGAATACTTCTTCAGCGCCATGAAAATATCATTGGCAGGAGTTCCCGGATAGGTACGATCCTCAACAATCTCTCCGAGCCCCAGTTCAATGGAAAAGTTCTTCGCCAGATTGACATCGACATTCGACCGGAAATTATAGCGCTGGGCCCGCGAGTTGGTATCATAGCCGAACGAAGGATCCTCCTTGAACAAACCGCTTTGCGACGAGAACCCGACATTGACATAATAGCGGATGGTCTCGTTTCCGCCGGAAACAGACAGATTGTTCATCGTCTGGAACGTATTCTTCTTCAAGACGGCATCCGTCCAATCCACATTCGGGTAAAGATACGGATCCGATCCATCCTTGAACTTCTGAAGGGCAACGTCGTCCCACGGAAGAGTCACTCCGCCTACCGTGCAGGCCTCGTTCATCAGCGTAGCGAACTCATAGCCGTTCACATAGTCCGGGAAACGGAGGCCATGCAGCTGGGTAGCCTCCATACGCAGCGTAATCTTGGGCCGTCCCATCTGTCCCTTCTTCGTATTGATGAGAATAACGCCATTGGCTCCCCGCGTACCGTAAACGGCCGTAGCCGATGCATCTTTTAGGATGGAGAACGATTCGATCTCCGCCGTATTTACCAGATTCAAGTCGCGTTCAACACCATCGACCAGAACCAAAGGATTGGCATTCCCCCAGGTTCCCATACCTCGAATATTGAGGATGGCTCCATCATAGCCCGGTTCGCCGCTGGTCTGACGGGTGATGATACCCGGCATCGAGCCGCCGAGCGTATTGGCCAGCGACATGGTGGTTACTTTGGCCAGTTCCTCGGGCTCTACAAGGGAGAGTGAGCCCGTGACGGATGCCTTTTTCTGATTGCCGTAGCCTACCACCACCACATCCTCGACGGATCGCGAATCCATTTCAAGCACAAAATCGATTTGCGCCCGATTGCCGATGTGTTCCTCTACGTTCTTATAACCCAGAAAAGAGACGACAAGAATTGCATCGGGGTCATTGACTCCAAGATAGTACCGACCTTCACTGTCGGTCGTCACGCCGACATTGGAGGCTTTCAACATGATGGCTACGCCCGGAATGGGCTGTTTGGTTTGTGCGTCGGTAACTTGCCCCGAGATAATGAAGGTTTTCGACCCGGTCCGCTGCGCTGCGACCTCAAAAGGGAAACCCAGCAGTAAAAGACAGGCAATCAATATGGCAAATATCCTACCTTCCACCTGTTTCCCCGAACGGAAAGCGTAGATAGATCTCATGGAAATAGTTTTAGGTTGATAATCCCCACAAGCAAACATGCTCCTCACGGAGCTACAATTCACAAAAACGAGGGGAATAAATATTCGATTCTTATTGTATAATTCGTTTTACACGTATTATACTGCACTGTCCTGATACAAAGATAGCAAAAAAAGTTTCTGTCAAAACAAAAAATAATATTTTTTTCATCACTTTCCACCAACAGGTATAAAATTCAGGACAAATTATATTTGTAAATGTCTGTTTTTTATTGTATTATTGCATTAGAATCGAAGTTTAGCAAAAGACACCACACAATCAGAAAAAAATGCATAATTTTGCATAATCGTTTTAGCAAACTCCTATACCTATTATATAATGAACAAAAAGAGAACTTCACTCAAGGACATCGCCAAAGAGGCCAACGTATCGACATCCTTGGTATCTTTTGTGCTGAACAACAAGGAGAAAGAGCACAGGATCAGACCGGAAATGGCAGAAAAGATACGCCGTGTCGCCATAGAAATGAACTATACGCCGAACGTTGCAGCCAAAAGCCTGCGGGAAGGAAAGTCCCGTACGATAGGGCTCATTGTCTCGGACATATCCAACCCGTTCTTCGCCAACATCGCCCGGTTCGTGGAGCGAACGGCAGGGAAATACCATTATGCCGTACACTTTGCCAACTCCGATGAAAACGCGGAACAGACAGCCATGCTGGCTGAAAACATGATCAGCAGAGGAATCGACGGAATCATCATTGTACCCTGCGACGGATGCAAATCGCTGTTGAACAACCTGATGGATCGACGTATCCCCCTTGTCCTGCTCGACCGGTACATTCCCGACGTCGATGCGACCTATGTCTGCCTGAACAACCGCAAAGCAGGCTATGACGCCACACGACACCTGCTTGAAAACGGATACCGGCACATTGGCATGGTCAATTATAAATTCAACCTCAAACACACGATCGACCGAACCCTGGGATACGAAGACGCCATGCGCGAGGCCGGCCTGGAGAAAGAGATCCGCAAGGCGTTCGTCGATCACAGGCGCATGACGGACAGTTGCAACGCAGCCATATCCAAAATGCTGAAAGACAAGGCAGACGCCCTAATCATGGCAACAAACACCATCTCGACAAACTGCATTCATGCCATACGAAGGCACAAAATCATCGTTCCAGAGCAATTGGGGCTGGTGGGATTTGACGGAGGCGACGCATTCGACTTTTTCTACTCACCATTGAGCTACATCCAGCAACCCCTGGAGTCTATGGCCCAGAAGGCCGTCGAGGTACTCATTGAACAAATTGAAGAAGGATCTATCTTCAGACAACAGATCGAATACGAGGGCGTTCTGATAAAAAGAGCATCATCGGTCAAAAATTCCATGCGCAAAATTTGATTTTGTTAAAACGTTTTAGCATATTTGCAGTGAAATACTGCACTATCCTGAAAAGACGATCACTATTAACCGAACCGAATGAAATGAAACTAACGAAAATTCTGTCAGTACTGCTATGCAGTACCATCACCGCAACGGGTTTTGCGCAACAACAATACCCGTTCAACGGGCTGGAAATGAATCTGGGCAACCTGTCACGTCTTTCAAATGCCGAGACGAGATCGATCAGCCCCGAGAATTTCACCGGAGAGAAGGGAAAAGGAGGCATGGCCGTCCCGGCCCTCCCCGCCACCCGCAACGAAAACAACGCATCATGGGCGGCACGTGACCTGGGCCAGACCTGGAAGGTCAATCCCTACATCACGATCAATCCGAACGAAACGTTTACCATCGCAGAGATTGAAGGTCCCGGTGCCATTCAGCACATTTGGATGACCCCGACGGGTGTTTGGCGCTGGAGCATCATACGCATCTACTGGGACGACGAAAAAGAGCCCTCCGTCGAGTGCCCCATCTCCGACTTCTTCTGCATGGGATGGAACGAATATGCTCCGGTCGTATCGCTGCCCATTTGCGTCAATCCGGGAAGCGCCTTCAACAGCTATTGGACCATGCCCTTCCGGAAAAAGTGCAAAATCACCATCGAAAACATCAACCCGTCCCAGCCGATGAACCTCTACTACCAGGTAGACTATACCCTGACCGAGGTCCCCGAAGACGCCGGTTATTTCCATGCCCAGTTCCGACGTACACGCTACAACGAAACCTCCGACTTCACCATAATCGACAATGTCAAGGGAAAAGGCCAATACGTAGGCGTCTACATGGCCTGGGGTCTCCACAACAACGGCTGGTGGGGTGAAGGCGAGATCAAGTTCTTCATGGACGGAGACGACAAATTCCCCACCATCTGCGGCACAGGGACCGAAGACTACTTCTGCGGATCCTACAATTTCGACCGGGAAGGAAGATTCACCGAATTCTGCACCCCCTACGCAGGCCTCTGCCAAGTCATCCGTCCCGACGGCACATACCGTTCGCAAGAGCGATTCGGCCTATACCGCTGGCACATCATGGACCCGGTCCGCTTCAACAAAAGCCTGAAAGTCACCATTCAGGACCTTGGCTGGCGTCACGACGGCCGTTACCTGCAGCAGAATTCCGATATCTCGGCCACCACATTCTGGTACCAGGCGGAACCCCATGCAAAGTTCCCGGAATTCCCGACCTGGCAAGATCTGGAAACCTATTAACTCTCATATTCCCAAAAACTCCCAAAGAATCGCCGGAGAGCGAGGACCAGTTGTTGATCCTCGCTCTCCTTTTTGCGCCTAATCGGCCCGGGAACCGTCCATCCTCTTTTTATCATTCACAATACAACCTTACAACCACTATTTTCTATTTCCTCTGATTCTGCCGATCGACAATACCCTCCCCAACATCCCGATCGAGCCCAAACATCCTCTCCACAGGTTCGAGAAGCCCCGCCCGTATCGGCCGGACATAGCCTCAAGCACTTCCAGCGCCATCCATCCGTTCAGAGCCTACCCCGTTCGGGCTTCACAGGAATGCAACAAAAAACGGGAAAGACCCTGAGGATCTTTCCCGCGACCGTTCAGTCACAGACCACCGACAGTCTCACAACCTCTCTATTTCAACCGATTTGCCCCCAACCAGGCATTTATCGATATCGATCTGCCCTTCGTGAACCCTGATGCAAGGTTTCCCTCGCTTCAATGAAACGGTTGCATATCCTCCGTCCACGGAGAGGAACGACTTGAAGTCTCCGATCCGGGAATCGATATAAAGCGTCTTCTCGACGGCATCATAACGAACACCGGTCAAAGCCTGAATCAGACTGTAGCTCGACATCGCACGTGCATACCACGATCCGCACTCATATTCGTTGAACGGATTCCGCACCGTACCGTCGTACCGGGAACGGCAGGTACGCACAATATCAAGACCTTTCTCGACCTCTCCCTCGAAAATCAGATGGGCGGCCACCTGATATTCAATGCCTGTCCATACCTCGTCGCTGTAGACAAACGGCAGCTGGGGCTTGTCGCCATGAGGCCACGAGCACAACAGCAGACCGCCCTCGCGCCCCATTGCGTACCCCGGGCGCTGCGGATTGGCGTGATCCGTCAGATCGTGCTTGAGGTTGTAGCGATAGACGGCATTCAAGTGGCTGCGCACCATGTCGGGATCGATCGGCTCGTCGATACCTGCAGCCAGGGACATCCAGCAACCGATAATGCCATCCGAGATGCAACCCGTGCCATACTGATATTTGGGACCCTCCTTCTCAAGAATGACCCTCGCCTCCTCCGAATAGGTGCTATGGAACGTCAGAGCCGTAGTGGGATCCTGTACATTCAGGTCCTTCCACCGGACATTCTGGATAAAATACTCGCCGTTCCACAACTTGTTTTCCATATAATCGCGGCTCCGGTCCAGCAGTTCCCGGTAGTACGACACATCCTGACCCAAATACTCGCCTATCGCGACGAAACAGTTCAGTGCGCCGGCATAGAAGCTCGTACACATGCCGTCCGGCCCCCAGAATTCGATATCGTAGGTATTGTGGTGAGGTTCCTCCAAAGCCCCCACCTCACGAGGATCCCAAGTCCGGATGCAATAGTCCATACTCTGCTTCAGCTGCGGATACAGCCTACTGATCCACAAGCTGTCGCCGCCGATCCGCCAATCCCGGTACACTTTGATGATTCCACCGAGCTGCCCGTCCGCCGCCGCATGGAAGTCATGGTGCACCGGCCGAATCGGCAGATTGGCCCGAAATGCCTGATGCCCGTCGGTATTCTGATCCACGAAAAACTCGGTCTCACGCAACGAACGCTCCAGGCGGGGAAAAAGGTGAGGCACCGCCTGGGCATAATTCCAGACATGCGTGCAGGAACCGTGGCAACTGCCCCAACTGTCACCGCTGCCTTCCCAAACCCAGAAACGGCCATCATGCTGCCGCATCACCGTGGGCGACTTGAGGATAGTCAGATTCGCGGCCACAGCCTCCACAACCTCCTTGGGCAGGCTCGTATCGTAAAAAGCCTCCGTAAAGCGTCCGGTTCTCTGCTTGAGCTGATCGTAATTCTCTTCCCAATAGGCAGCCACCTCGTTTACGTTCCGGAACCTTCGGCTGTACCACGGTTCATAACGGTCCGGCTGCCCCGCATAATCCGCCTCGTTGTAACAGGAGCCGAAATCGCGCACATTCTTCGGGTCGGGACCGATCCGGTGGTTCGAGCGGGGAACGAACCAGGCCATATAGAGCCGAACGGTCTTCGATTCGCCAGGAGCCAGTTCGACCGGGACGTAGAGCGAACCTCCGGGCGCCCCCGGCCCGGGCTCGTTAGATATGAGTTCACCCCGCGTCACGTTGTTCCAGGCCATCGTCAGGGGATCGAACCAACCGCCTCGAAACCAGCAATGATCGACTGTCGTGCGGGCATCGTCAGTCCAGATGGCAAGATGCCCTTCAAGATGGCGCTCATTTGCGGGAGCCTCCTGATTGAGGACGAATCCCCGCTCGAACGGAGTTACCGAAGATACGGCCGCATCCGTCTTGTACATGAAATTACGGGTATTGAACGAGAATACGGCCTCAACCGGTTTTTTCGAGGTATTGCGGAAAGTATATTCAAACCCTCCGACAGGAAGTCCGGAATTGTCCTCATCGTTCGGAATAAAAGGATTCCAGGCAACGATCGAAACGTCAAGCGGGAGATCGTCGTCATGCAGATCGAGCCGGGCAAAGGGGAACCTTGCCGAGAAGCGCCCCTCATCGAAACGGGGCAATCCCCATGTAGTTCCGCCGACACCCATTCCCCCGTTCAAACGGCCGTATTTCTTATATTCGGGAACATTGGCTTCAAGCACCTTGGCTCCGTTTTCGACACCCTTGACACAGACAGCAGCAAACGTACACGGCTCATGGAAAAGATCCGGGACATGATGAAGCGAGACGTGGGATATCGCACCGGTCCCCTCGAAGCAGATCATTCCCGTTCCGATACCTCCGACCGGGAACGCGACATGATCCATGTTATGCCCCTCATAGACACCGTTGAATTCCCGGGCAGCAGCCGATTCAAGCGAGACGGCAAACATACCCAGCCAAAAGAGCAGTTTCAGGTTTCTGTTCATAACGATTGTTTAAGTTTAGTTGGTAAAAAAGAGTATTGAATTGGAAAGTATATCCTCGGTCGTACCATACAAATATAGCAGGAACCATGTATTTTTGCAACTAAATTCAATCAATATTTTTTATCTTTGCAATACACAGCGTCCCAGCAAGAGACACAACACACTAAATATCAAATATATAAAACGCAAATCATCGCACATCAGGAATTATCGAAATTTATTATAACGTTTTAGCAAATTAAAAAAACAGCCTTGCTACTACAGGAACAGACCCGATACAACCAAAAACGCGCAAACATGACAAAGAAACAAGAACTGCAACATTTCATCGCAACTGCATGCATGCTGCTGGCAGCCGTTTTCTCCACAACGAAAACCACCGCAAAGAATGGGGAACAGCAGGTTCCACTGGCCGATCCGTTCATCCTCTACGACAAAGGAGTCTACTATGCATACGGCACCGGCAGCGACAACGGCATACCGGTCTACATCTCCAGGGATTTGAAAAACTGGAAATCGCCCTCGGGAGACGACAAGGTTCACCTTGCACTCGACAAACGGGATAGCTACGGCAACAAATGGTTCTGGGCCCCGGAGGTGTATCTCATCGACGGAACCTATTACATGTACTATTCTGCAGAGGAACACATCTGTGTCGCCACATCCGAATCGCCGCTCGGGCCATTCAGACAAAAGGAGAAACGCCCGATGATCGAAGGCCGCAACATCGACAATTCGCTCTTCATCGACCCAAATGGACAGGCTTACCTGTTCTGGGTCAAAATCGACACATGCAACGCAATCTGGGTCTGCGAACTCGAAAAGGATCTGCAAACGCCTCGGCCTGACACAGCCCGACCATGCATCAGCATGTCCCAGGAATGGGAGAAGATATGGCCGTCAGTAAACGAGGGGCCTTTTGTCATCCGGCACAAAGGCACATACTACCTGACGTATTCCGCCAACAGCTACGAATGCCCCGACTACGGCATAGGATACGCCACGGCGGATCACCCCCTGGGTCCTTGGACCAAATCGGAGCACAACCCGATTCTGCAATCCCCGGGGACACTGCAAGGCTGCGGACACCATGCCATTTTCAGGGACAAGAGACATCGATATCGTGTCGTCTTCCACGCACACCATGCCCCGGGACAGATCTCGCCACGCATCATGCACCTCACGCGGCTGAAGTTCATTCCACAGAAAAATACGGCAGACCGGCTTGTTTTTCTGCCCGACTATTTTACCCCACGATTAACAAGGGACTGAACCTTCACGGTTCCACCAGATCGGAAACGGCGATCTCCTCGTTCTTGAGGAAGGCTTTCGGGAAGGTGGCCGACACGCGGCCCTTGAGGATGATCGCCTCCTCGGCCGTCAGGCAGTTGCCGACCGAGACCTTGAAATAGGGATTCTCGTAACCCATGTATACCTTGACGTCGGGAAAGGTCTCCTCGAAAAGTTTCTTGGCCTCGAAGGCCCCTTCGCGCGCCTCGGGACCGTTGTCCGAGAAGATGCAGACGCGGTAGCCCGCAAACCGCTGCCGCTGCTCGGCGCGTGCGGCATCGGCCACCTTGCCGGCCGTTTCGCCATATTCGCTGGCAATCACCCGGGCCCGCCCGAACAGCGAGGACGAGGCGGCCGGCTCGGCCAGCTGCCGCTTGAAAGCGCCCAACGACTGTGCCGCCGCGGGAAGAGCCGCCGCGCAGCACAGCAAACAGATGCATATCGAGATCCTGCGTATCATTACAGATAGTTTTTAAGGTCGTCGGCCGACAGGCCAAAGGTATTCAAAAAATCCGACAACGGCATCATTTCGGCCGAAATATTTACCGGGACCGCACCGCCGCGGCCACGGAGGTCGTAGCGGATGCCGATCCGCTCCAGGTCTCCCTCGCGGATCCGACGTTCGAGTACATAGAGTGCCATCGGGTCATCCGCCCGCACCCGCCACAACGTCGTGACACTCCCGATCGTCCGCCGAGGCACCCGCACCGGATCGCGCAGCTCCAGCTCGCACACCGGCGCACCGCCGTAACTGACCCCGATCCGGGCATGTCGCAGCACCAGCGTGCGCTCCGAATCGTTGCGTACCCGCAGCACCGCCACCGCACCCGCCGATCCCCGGCGCTCGACCGTCTCGATGCCGATTTCGTGCCGGGCCTGCTCGACCGCCTGCCGGCAGGAGACCGCAACCGTCAGCAGGATTGCAGCCGCCAGGCAGCGCCACACGATGCGTCGCAGAGCCCCGTTCATCGCTCGCCGATGTAGATCTGTGCAATGCCGAAGCTCTGGCTCCGGGCCCTGCAGCGCCGGAATCCCGCCGCCTCCATCATCGCCAGGAACCGATCCGGAGCCGGGAACTCGCCGACCGAAGCCGGGAGGTAGGCGTAGGCCTGCCGGTCGTGCGACACCATGCCCCCGATGCGGGGCAGAATGCGGTAGGAGTAGAACTCGTAGAGGGTGCGGAAGATCCGGTTGCGGGGCGTCGAGAACTCAAGGATCACCACCCGGCCTCCGGGACGGACAACCCGGAACAGTTCGCGCAGCCCGGCCTCGAGGTCCCCGAAGTTCCGTACCCCGAAGGCCACCGTCGCCACATCGACCGAGGCGTCGCCGGCCGTCAGGTGCTCGGCGTCGCCTCGGTCGAGGACGATCCGTCCGTCGAGACCGCGCGCCTCGACCTTGCGCCGCGCCACGGAGAGCATCTGCTCCGAGAGATCGACGGCCAGCACCTGCACGCCGTCGATCCGGCGGGCCATCTCGATGGCCAGATCGCCCGTGCCCGTCGCCACGTCGAGTATCCTCCGCGGCGCCGAACGGCGCACTTCGCGCACCACGTGCCGGCGCCAGATGCGGTCGATGTTCATCGACAGCGTATGGTTAAGCAAATCGTAACGGGGAGCGATGCGGTCGAACATCTCGCGCACCTCCTCTTTCTTGGTCTGATCGGTATTGTACGGTTTCATCTTGCGTTATTCATATCGGATCGTCTCGTCGGGTCGCACCGTCGAGATCACAAAGGTCGGAATGAGCAGTAGCGCAACGATCGCCGCCACGAAACCCAGGTTGAGCGGCAGCCACCACGCCCAGTCGAGCGCCACGGGAACCTCCGAGAGCAGGTAGCCCTCGGCATCGAGCTTGACCAGATGCGTCGCCTGCTGCACGAGGCAGGCCCCCAGCCCGACGGCGTTGCCCCAGGCCAGGCCGCGCAGCGTCACGAAGGTCGCCCGCCAGAGGAAGATCGCCCGCAGCTGGCTGTTGGGCATGCCGAGAGCCTTCAGCAGTCCGATCATGCGCGTCCGCTCGAGCACGAGGATCAGCAGGGCCGAGGCCATGTTGAAGAAGGCCACGACGAGCATGATGACGATGATCACCGCGGCATTGACGTCGTGGGCCCGCAGCCAGTCGAAAATGTTGGGATAGCGCTCCGCAACGCTCGTCACGGCAAGGTTCGCCGTCGCGGGGTCGTCGTCGTACAGGAGCGCATGGCCGAGCCGTGCGGCGCATGCGTCGGCATCGGAGGCCCGCTCCAGGAGTATTTCATAACCCGAGACCTCGTCGCCGGACCACTCGGCCAGCCGCTGCACGTTGCGCAGGTCCGTGAGGATCATCCGCTCGTCCATGTCGTCCATTCCCGAGGCGTAGAGACCGGATACCTTGAAGCGGTCGCGACGCGGCAGCTCGCCGGGCTCGACGAAGAGCATCTCCACCTTGTCCCCGGGACCGAGGCGCAGCTTCGAGGCGAGGGTCTGCGACAGCAGGATATCCTTCGTACGGATCGAGTCGCCCACACGGGGAAGCTCCCCGGCAACGAGCCACTCGTCGAAAAAGCGCCAGTCGTAGGTCGCATCGACCCCCTTGAGCACCACCCCCTCGACGGCATCCTCGGTGCGGACGATGCCTCCGCGCAGCGCATAGGGCGCCATCGAGACGAAGCCCGGCATCGAGCGGATCAGCTCCTCGAGGTGCCGGCTCCGCACCACGGGCCGGGCATCGAGCGACTGGACACCCCGGATGTCGGTCACCGAAACATGGGCCGCAAATCCCGCCATCTTGTGCGCCACCTCGCGCTTGAACCCCATGATGACGGCCAGCGCAAGGATCATCACCGCAACCCCCAACGCCACGGAGATCACGGCAATACGCTCCATCACGCCGGGCTTGTTCTCCGGCGAGGGTCGAGCCATGCGGCGGGCGATGAAAAACGAGAGATTCACGGCAGCTGTTTTTATCCGAAAATTTATGCAAAGTAACACATAATTTCGTATTTTTGCCCGAAATAACGTTTTTTTAATCGCCGAGAGGCAGTTTTCGCCATGAACAGAAAGGCATTGATCACGGGTGCGACCTCGGGAATCGGGCGCGCCACCGCACTGCGGCTCGCCCGCGAAGGTTACGACATCATCGCTACGGGGCGCCGCGCGGAGCGGCTCGCCGCCCTGCAGCACGACATCGAATCGGCCGGCGGCCGCTGCACGACCCTCACCTTCGACGTCCGTTCGGAGGAGGAGGTGCGCCGCGCGCTGGAGCCGCTCGAACGGATCGACCTGCTGGTGAACAATGCCGGACTGGCCGCCGGGCTCGAGCACATCGACCGGGGCGACACGCGCGACTGGGACGCCATGATCGACACCAACGTGAAGGGGCTGCTCTACGTGACGCGCGTCATCGCGCCGAAGATGGTCGCCGCAGGCGGCGGACACATCTTCAACATCGGCTCGATCGCCGGCACGGAGCCCTACGAGAACGGCGCGGTCTACTGCGCCTCGAAGCACGCCGTGCACGCCATCTCGCAGTCGATGCGCGCCGACCTGCTGTCGGCCGGGATCAAGGTGACGGAGATCCGCCCGGGCATGGTCGAGACGGAGTTCTCGCTCGTCCGCTTCCACGGCGACCGCGAAGCCGCCGACCGCGTATACGACGGCGTGGAGCCGCTCACGGGCGACGACATCGCCGAGGCGATCGCCTGGGCCGCACAATTACCGGCCCACATGAACGTTAATGATATGGTACTGATGCCCACGCAACAGGCCGGGGCCTACTACACGTACCGCAAGAACCGATAAAAACACGAACGATTTATGGTACAACCGCTCATCATCCTGCTTCAGGCAAACCTCTACGCCGAATCGGCCGCCGCACGCTACTCGGCCGCCACGACCGGCATGTTCATTCTGATCATCGCCATCGGCGTCATCGGGTTCCTCGTGCAGGCGCGCCTGCAGTCCGTCTTCAAGAGATACTCGAAGGTGCAGTTCCCCGGCGGCCTCACGGGCGCCGAGGTAGCCGAAAAAATGCTGCGCGACAACAACATCCACAACGTGAAGGTCACGCATGTCGGCGGGCACCTCACCGACCACTTCAACCCGCAGACGATGACCGTCAATCTGAGCGATGCGGTCTACTCCTCGACGAGCGTCGCCGCGGCCGCCGTTGCGGCCCACGAGTGCGGCCATGCCGTACAGCACGCCCGCGGCTACGCCCCGCTGGTGCTTCGTTCGCAGCTCGTGCCCGTGGTGCAGTTCGCCTCGTCGGCCGCCACATGGGTCATCATCCTCGGGCTGGTGATCCTCGCCTCGACGCGCAACGAACTGCTCTGCTGGATCGGCGTGGGCATGATCGCCGTGTCGGCCCTCTTCTCGATCATCACGCTGCCGGTCGAATACAACGCTTCGGCCCGCGCACTGGAGTGGCTGCAGGTGAGCCGCACGATGCAGGGCGCCCAGCTTGCACAGGCCAAAGAGGCCCTCTCGTGGGCGGCCCGCACCTACCTGGTGGCCGCGCTAAGCGCCATCGCTTCGGTACTCTACTACGTCCTGCTGATCCTCGGCGGGCGTCGCGACTAACCTGCAGGAGATGGGTTCCCCCGAAAAAGACTACCTGCACAAAGGCTGGATGGCGGCTGCGGCACTCATAGCGGTGCTCGTGGCCGTCAGTTTCATACCCCCGCAGAGCCTGGGCGGCGTGAAACTCCGCCGCGCCAACATCCTCTCGGACCTCATCGACTTCGGCGATGCAGAGGCGACCGCGGAGGCCGCCGAGCCGCAGCTCTTCGACGAGGAGGAGTTCCACGTGGACATGGAGGAGGTCATCTCGCGCATCGAGGCCGACAGTACCCCGCGCGAAGCTCCCGCCTCGTTCGAGTGGGATCTGCGCCGCGACACGCTCCCGCTCCGCCCGAGACGCCCGGACACCGTGCGGCTGCTTCCCGAACTGACGCCGATCGAGGATTTCGACACCACGGGAACGGGAATCCGGGCCTTCTGCGACACGCTGCTGCATGCCCCACGCCCGGTGCGCATCGCCTTTCTCGGCGACTCGTTCGTCGAGGGCGACATCCTGACGGCCGACCTGCGTGAAAAGCTCCAGGCGGCCTACGGCGGAGGCGGCACGGGCTTCGCCCCGATGGCCTCGCCGCTGACGGGGTTCCGCCGCACGGTCCACACCGAATCGAAGGGATGGACGACCTACAACATCATGCAGCGCAAAAAGGCACCCGAGGGGCTCCGCGACCACTTCTTCGTCTCGGGCTGGGTAAGCCAGCCGGCAGCGGGAGCCTCGACCCGTTGGGAGAACACCGACGCCCGTGCACGGCTCGACTCCTGCACGGGAGCACGGCTCCTGTTCCGCTCACCCGGAGAAAGCCGCATCGAGGTGACGCTCAACGACACGCTGCGCCGCACGTTTGACATACCGGCCGACGAGGCGGTCCGCCAGATCGTCATCCGCGCCCCCCACATCCACGCCCTGACGTGCCGGGTGCTCACGCCCGGCGAGGGATTCATCGGCTACGGCGGCATCTTCGAGGGCGACGGCGTGGTGGTGGACAACTACTCGGTGCGGAGCAACAACGGACAGGCAATGTTCTGGACCGACCCGGCCGTCAATGCCCGGATCGACGCCCTCGCGGGCTATGACCTGGTGATCCTCCAGTACGGGCTGAACATCATGCAGGCCGGCGTGCACAACTACACGGGCTACTCGCAGCAGATCGAGAAGATGGTGGACTTCGTACGCCGCTGCTTCCCGGGCGCTGCGGTGCTGGTGCTGGGCGTCAGCGACCGCTCGGTGAAGAACGACGGACGTTTCGAGCCGATGGATGCCCTGCCCCACATGACCGAAAGCCAGCGCCGCGCAGCCCGGAACACGGGTGCGGCCTTCTGGCCCACGTGCAACGCCATGCGGGCCCAGGGCGGCATGGAGCGCTTCGTGCAGAACGGCTGGGCCGGCAAGGACTATACCCACATCAACTATGCAGGCGGCAGCCGCGTGGCCTGGGCGCTGGTCGATGCGCTGAACGCACTGACGGCCGAAGTAGCCGCCCGGAAGCGGGCCGAGGAGGTGCGCCGCGAGGCCGCCGTCCCGATCCTGAGCCCGCGTCAGAGGGCCCGCATCGACCGGATGCTGCTTCCCGACACTCCGGGAAAAAACCTTAACGATCCCCGATCATGACCCTCCCCGCCACGGACGGCATCGCCGAAAGGCTGCAGGCGCTGCTCGCCTACGACTCCTCTTCGCCGCTGATCTTCAGCAGCGGGCTGTTCCTGTTCCTCTTCGCGGGGTTCCTGCTGCTCTACAGCGCACTGCGCCGGGCAACGATGGCCCGCATCGTCTACGTCATCCTCTTCTCGCTCTACTTCTACTACAAGTCGAGCGGCATCTATTTCCTGCTGCTGGTCTTCGCCGCCACGAGCGATTTCCTGATCGCCCGGGCCCTCGCCCGCACCGAACGACGCGGCATCAGACGTGCACTCGTAGCCCTGAGCGTGGCGGTCAATCTCGGCATGCTCGGCTACTTCAAGTACACCAACTTCCTGGTGGAGATCGCCAACCAGATGTTCGGGCCCGGATTCCTCCAGTTCCAGAACATCTTCCTGCCGGTCGGCATCTCGTTCTTCGTCTTCCAGTCGATGAGCTACACGATCGACGTCTACCGCCGCCAGCTCCAGCCCCTTACGAACTGGCTGGAATACCTCTTCTACCTCTCGTTCTTCCCGCAGCTCGTGGCCGGCCCGATCGTCCGCGCACGCGACTTCATCCCGCAGATCCGCCGCAACCCGGTGGTTACGCGCACGATGTTCGGGACGGGAGTCTTCCTGATCCTCACGGGACTGTTCAAGAAGGCGATCATCTCGGACTACATCTCGCTCAACTTCGTGGACCGCATCTTCGACGAGCCGCTGCTCTACTCCGGCTTCGAGTGTCTGGCGGGCATCTACGCCTATGCGCTGCAGATCTACTGCGACTTCTCGGGCTACTCGGACATGGCCATCGGCATCGCCCTGCTGCTGGGATTCCATTTCCCCAAGAACTTCGACGCCCCCTACAAGTCGGCGACGATCACCGAGTTCTGGCGGAGGTGGCACATCTCGCTCTCGTCGTGGCTGCGCGACTACCTCTATATCTCGCTGGGCGGCAACCGCAAGGGCCGCGTACGCACCTACGTGAATCTCCTGCTGACGATGCTCCTGGGCGGACTGTGGCACGGCGCCGCCGTGCGGTTCATCCTCTGGGGCGGCCTGCACGGCGCAGCCCTGGCGCTGCACAAGATCTGGATGGCCGCGGTTCCGGGAGCCAAGGCCGACGGCTCGCAGATGCACCGCCTGAGCCGCATCGGAGGCATCCTGCTCACCTTCAACCTCGTCTGCTTCGGGTGGCTGATGTTCCGCGCCGAGTCGATGCAGACCGTCTCGCTGATGCTCCACCAGATCTTCCACAATTTCAACGCGCCGATGATCCCGCAGGTCGTGGCCGGGTACGCCGGCGTCTTCGCCCTTATCGCCACGGGCTACCTGCTGCATTTCCTGCCCGCCCGCGTCGATGCCGCCGCACAGCGGGTGGTCACCTGCGCACCGCTCGCGCTGCAGGTGCTGCTGGCCGCCGCGATGATCTGGTGCGTCATGCAGATCAAGTCGAGCGACATCCAACCCTTCATCTACTTCCAGTTCTGACACCGCACCGCCCATGGCTTTCGACGAACAACTCTTCCTCGCGCTCAACTTCGACGGCGGAGCGCTCTGCGACCGGATCATGCTCGCTCTGTCGGGCGTCGCGATGTGGCTGCCGCTCTATGCGCTGATCCTCTGGCTCGTCTGGCGCCGGGCCGGCTGGCGAGGAACGCTCCTCTTCCTCCTTCTGATGGCCGCCGCAGTAGGGCTGGCCGACATGGTGGCCGGCATCTTCAAGCACAACGGGCCGCTGGGCGGTCTGCTGCCGGGTCTCGAACCCCGCTGGCGGCCGATGTTCACCCCCTCGCTCGAAGGACTCGACATCGCACCCGACTCGCTGCAGGTCCTGCGGAGGCTCTCCCCCGAAGCGCTGGCCGCAGCTGGCTACTCCGGCGACTGGGCGGTGCATGTTCCCGCCGAGGCTGTGAGCGGCCGCTTCGGCACCGTCTCGGCCCATGCCGCCACCTCCGTAACACTCGCCGTACTCGCCTGCACGACGATCCGCCGGCGGTGGTTCACCCTGCTGATGGTGCTCTGTACCGCGGCGATCTGCTACTCGCGCATCTACCTTGCCAAGCACTTCCCCGCAGACATCCTCTGGGGCATGCTCCTCGGCATGCTCCTCGGCTGGGCGGCCCACCGGGCGCTGCTCCGTCTCGGCCGGGACACCGCCCGGGGGAAATAATTGCGAATGTGCCCTTTTTTTCGTAATTTTGCGCGATCGAATCAAGCTATAAACCAAAAAGACGAACATACATGGCAATCGAACTCAGCGAACAGGAACAGTTGCGCCGCCAGTCGCTCAAGGCGTTGCGCGACCTGGGCATCGAGCCTTATCCCGCCGCACGTTACGAAGTGACGGCCACGGCGCGTGAAATCGCCGAAAACTACGACGACACGAAGCACAACTACGACGACGTCCGCATCGCCGGCCGCATCATGTCGCGCCGCATCATGGGCAGCGCCTCGTTCTTCGAACTGCAGGACCATACGGGCCGCATCCAGGTCTACATCCGCCGCGACGATATCTGCCCCGAAGGCGACCCGACGCTCTACAATACGGTCTTCAAGAAACTGCTCGACATCGGTGACTTCGTCGGCGTCGAGGGCTTCGCCTTCCGTACCAACACCGGCGAGCTGTCGGTACACTGCAAGCGCTTCACGGTGCTCTCGAAGTCGATCCGCCCGCTGCCCGTCGTCAAGGAGAAGGACGGCAAGACGTTCGACGCCTTCACCGACCCCGAGATCCGCTACCGCCAGCGCTACCTCGACCTGATCGTCAATCCGCAGGTCAAGGAGGTCTTCGTCAAGCGGGCAAAGATCATGGCCACGATGCGGGAGTTCTTCAACTCGAAGGGCTACATCGAGGTCGAGACCCCGATCCTGCAGCCCATTCCGGGCGGCGCCTCGGCGCGTCCCTTCATCACGCACCACAACTCGCTCGACATCGACCTCTACCTGCGCATCGCCACGGAGTTGTACCTCAAGAAGCTCATCGTCGGCGGTTTCGACGGCGTCTACGAGTTCGGCAAGAACTTCCGTAACGAGGGCATGGACCGCACGCACAACCCCGAGTTCACCTGCATGGAGATCTATGTCGCCTACAAGGACTACCGCTGGATGATGGAGTTTACTGAGCAGATGCTCGAGCGCGTCTCGATGGCCGTGAACGGCACGACGGAACTCGAGATCGACGGCCGCAAGGTATCGTTCAAGGCGCCGTTCCGCCGTCTGACGATGACCGACGCCATCCGCGAGAAGACCGGTTACGACATCACGGGACAGACGGAGGAGCAGCTGCGCGAGGCCTGCAAGCGCCTGAACGTCGAGATCGACGACACGATGGGCAAGGGCAAGCTCATCGACGCCATCTTCGGACAGTACTGCGAGGAGGAGCTCATCCAGCCCACCTTCGTCTGCGACTACCCCATCGAGATGTCGCCCCTGTGCAAGCGCCACCGCGACAATCAGGACCTCACGGAGCGTTTTGAGCTGTTCGTGAACGGCAAGGAGCTCTGCAACGCCTACTCGGAGCTCAATGACCCGATCGACCAGTTGGAGCGCTTCCAGGAGCAGTTGCGGCTCTCGGAGAAGGGCGACGACGAGGCGATGTTCATCGACATGGACTTCGTGCGTGCCCTGGAGTACGGCATGCCGACCTGCTCGGGCATGGGCATCGGCATCGACCGTCTGACGATGTTCATGACCGGCCAGCCGTCGATCCAGGACGTACTCTTCTTCCCGCAGATGCGTCCCGAGAAGAAGGTCGTGGCCGACCCCGTGGAGGCCTACACGGCCATCGGCGTTCCCGAGGAGTGGGTGCCCGTGATCCAGAAGATGGGCTACATCACCGTGGAGTCGCTGCGCAAACTGGCCCCCGGCAAGTTCTTCAACGACCTGTGCGGCTTCAACAAGAAGAACAAGCTCGGACTCAAGGCCCCCTCGATCGAAGAGGTCAAGGCGTGGTGCTCGGAGCAGGAATAACTCAGGTTGCCGGGCCCGTCGGAACGCAGGAGCCATAGCCGCGCTCCGACAGGCCGGATCCAACCCGGGGATGAAAGACAGAACACATTAACACAAATAAAAAACAGACCGAAAATGAGAAAGAAAATCGTTGCCGGCAACTGGAAGATGAATACGCTTCCTGCCGAAGGAGTCGAACTGGCAAAGGGCGTCGTAGCCGGACGCGGCGAGGTATGCTCGTGCGTGAACTTCATCGTCTGCCCGCCGTTCACCCACCTGGCAATGGTCGCCGAGGCCCTGAAGGGTTCGGACATCGAGCTGGGTGCCCAGAACTGCGCCGCCGAGGCCAAGGGTGCCTACACGGGTGAGGTCGCAGCCTCGATGATCGCCGCCCTGGGTTGCAAGTATGTAATCCTCGGCCACTCGGAGCGCCGCCAGTACTACGGCGAGACCTCCGCTACGCTCAACAAGAAGATGGAGCAGGCCTATGCCAACAACCTTACGCCGATCTACTGCGTGGGTGAGAACCTCGAGGAGCGCGAGGCCGGCAAGCACTTCGACGTAGTGAAGGCCCAGATCGAGGAGGTCGTTTACAACCTCACCGAGGAGCAGTTCAAGAACCTCGTGATCGCCTACGAGCCCGTATGGGCCATTGGTACGGGCAAGACCGCCACGGCCGACCAGGCTCAGGAGATCCATGCCTACATCCGCAAGGTGCTCGCCGACAAGTTCGGCGCCGCAGCTGCCGAGTGCCCGATCCTCTACGGCGGTTCGTGCAAGCCCTCGAACGCTGCCGAGATCTTCGCCAAGGAGGATGTAGACGGCGGCCTGATCGGCGGTGCCGCCCTGAAGGCCGAGGACTTCCTCGCCATCGGCAAAGGATTCGCCAAGTAATCGGGTCTGATCCCGAACGGACACCCCGGATTCCGGCCATAGCGGAATCCGGGGTGTTTCATTTCACTCCGCGTCGGTGCACCGAAGCGGACAACGGCCCGGCGCACCGACGGCCGGGAAGCAGGCTGGCGCCGGGCACAAAAGAAGGCGCGAAACCCGAAGGTCCGCGCCGCAACAACTCAGGCAAAGGCCGGCAGCGTATCAATCGTCGATATCGATTACCTGGAAGTTCCGGTCAAACTTGATCTCCAGACCGTTCGAGAGCTCCACCTCCCAGGTGTACTTGTCCCGGTCGATCTTCCGGATGGACTCTCCCGCAAAGCTCTTCTTCACATAATCGGCAATCTGCACAGGAACGATCGCCGCGGGAACGGCCGCATACTTGCGCTCGACGGACGACCACTCGCCGTTGCTCTCGAAATCGACCTCCGTACGGTCCGTGTAGATCACTTCATACTCCGAGCCGATGAACTTCGGGTCCTCGACGGCATAGGCCAGCGTCAGATCCTTGAAATTCGCGGCGAGGAACTCCTGGGCCGCGGCAGGCAGTTTGTCGAGCGTGATGGGGCGCTCGCGATCTCCGGCGAACGAGGCGGTGATTCCGGCAAAGAGGAGGGCTGCAGAAACAAAAATCTTTTTCATCATGGTCATTTTTTACAGGTTGAACGAATTTAGTTTTCTTTTACGATACAAAGATCGCGCTCGATTCTGAACGGAATCTAAAATCGACAGACAACCCCTCGTTTTTCTGCAAATTTTCCTCCAAAACCCCGATCCCCGCAATTATTCGTCAGGCAGAAGAGCCTCGAGCTGCTCCACGGTCAGCTCCGGATTCCAGATACACCGCCCGCCGTAGGTCTCCTCCACCGCCTGCAGATACTCGCCGATAGGGATCAAACCCATCGCTGCCCGCAGCGAATCGAGACTCGCAGGATGCTCGACGGGCCAGACATAGCACACACGCTGGTCGCACACCGAATCACCCTCGACGATTCGCGTAAAGGAGCGCGTCTGCGTTCCGTAGCGCTGAGGGCGGTTTTCCCGCATCAGCATCCGGTCCAGAAGCGTGGCATAACTCGATTTCGCGAGACGCCCGGCCTTCATCTGCTTCTCGACGAGGGGCATGAAGCGCCGCTGCATCTCGAGGTCGGCATGGTCGATAACGAGCCAGAGAGCCTCGCCCGCCTCGTCGGAGATCTCCTCGGGCCAGCCCTCCTCAAGCAACCCGGCGACCATGCGCTGATTCCCGGCATCGACCTCCTGCATCCGGGCATAGGCCGACAGCAGCGAATCGACCGGCGACGGGGATTGCTGCGAGAGGCGGAGCACCTCCCGGCGCACCGCCTGGTCCCGGTCGCGGAGCGCGAGCAACAGCGAGTCGAGGTTGCGCGTCTGCGACGCATCGGCCGCAAAAATGCAGCCCGTCCACACCAGCCCGAGGAGCAGCAGGGCCCCTATCTTGACAACTCTTCCCATACGGTATCGTTTTCAGGTTTTCGAAAAAGAAAAAGCCCCCGGAGGTCTGTCCTGCGACACACCCTCCGGAGACTTTCGGTTCGGGATACCGGACCTCGGGTCCGGCCCGCATTACATCTTCTTGCCCACGTTCGTCTTCTTGGCAGCCTTCGGAGCAGCGGTCTTGGCCGATGCAGCCTTGGGAGCCTTCGGGGCCTTCGGAGCAGCCTTCTTGGCCTCGCCCTCGACTACGGTAGCGTCCTCGACGGCGTCGGTCTTCTTGGCGGCCGACTTGCGCGAACGGCGCGTCTTGGGTTTCGCCTCGGCGGCAGCGGCCGGCGTGATGCCCAGCGTGTAGGCCTCGTTGAAATCAACGAACTCGATGATGCACATCTCGGCAGCATCGCCCAGACGGAAACCGGTCTTCAGGATGCGGGTATAGCCGCCCGGACGCTCGGCGATCTTCGGGGCGATCGTGCGGAAGAGCTCCGTCACGGCCTCCTTCTGTTTCAGGTACGAGAATACGACGCGGCGCGAGTGGGTCGTGTCCTCCTTCGACTTGGTGACCAGAGGCTCCACGAACATGCGTACGGCCTTGGCCTTGGCGAGCGTCGTCTCGATGCGCTTGTGCAGAATCAGCGACGACGCCATGTTCGACAGCATCGCCTTGCGGTGTCCCGCCTGACGGCCGAGGTGGTTGAAATTCTTATTGTGTCTCATAAATTAGTCTTTGTCAAGTTTGTAGATTGATACGTCCATTCCGAACTTCAGGTTCAGGGAAGCCAGCAGCTCGTCCAGCTCCGTGAGCGACTTCTTGCCGAAGTTGCGGAACTTCAGCAGGTCGTTGCGGTTCAGCTTCACCAGGTCACCCACCGTATCCACGTCGGCAGCCTTCAGGCAGTTCAGGGCGCGAACGCTCAGATCCTGATCCGAGAGCTTCGTCTTGAGCAGCTGACGCATGTGGAGAACGTCCTCGTCGAACTCCTCCGTGCCGTTCGTGTCTTCCATGTTGACCGTGATCTTCTCGTCGGAGAAGAGCATGAAGTGCTGAATGAGAATCTTGGCGGCCTCCTTCAGAGCCTCCTTGGGGTGAATCGACCCATCGGTGGTAATTTCCAAATTCAACTTCTCGTAGTCGGTCTTCTGCTCGACACGGTAGTTCTCGATCGAGTACTTCACGTTTTTGATCGGCGTGAAGATCGAGTCGATAGGCAGCGTTCCGAACTCGCAGTCGGCAGGCGTATTCTCCTCGGCCGGGACATAACCGCGGCCTTTGCCGATCGTGAGCGTCATCTGCATCTTCGTGCCCGGAGCCAGGTGGCAAATCACCAGCTCGGGGTTGAGCACCTTGAAGAACGACAGGTAATTCGAGATATATCCGGCAGTCAGCTCCGTCACACCCGCAACGTTAATGGACACTTTTTCGGCATCCTGATTATCGACTGTGCGGATAAAACGAACCTGCTTCAGCTTGAGGATGATGTTCAACATATCCTCCATCACACCGGGGATAGCGGCAAACTCGTGATCGACACCGGCGACCTTGACAGTCGTGATTGCGTAACCCTCCAGCGAAGAGAGCAGAATACGACGCAAAGCGTTACCGACAGTCATGCCGAATCCGGGCTCCAGCGGTCGGAACTCGAACTTTCCGAACGACGAAGTGGACTCGAGCATTATAACCTTCTCAGGTTTCTGGAATGCTAATATTGCCATAATAGTGAATTTGAAAGATTACTACTTCGAGTACAACTCGACGATGAGCTGCTCCTTGATGTTCTCGGGAATCTCTTCACGTTCGGGCTTCTGCAGGAACTTGCCGCTCATCGTGGCGTTGTCCCACTCCAACCAGGCGTAGCGGCTCTTCGACGAGCCGGCCAGAGATGCCGTGATCACTTCCAGACTCTTCGATTTCTCGCGAACGGACACCACGTCGCCCACACGGAGCGAGTACGAGGGGATGTTCACGACACTGCCGTTCACGCAGATGTGGCAGTGCGAAACGAGCTGGCGGGCAGCTGCACGCGTCGGGGCGATACCCAAGCGGTAAACGACGTTGTCCAGACGGCACTCGAGCAACTTCAGCAGGTTCTCACCCGTGATACCGCCCATACGTGCTGCCTGCTCGTAGGTGCGTGCGAACTGCTTCTCCAGAAGGCCGTAGGTGTACTTTGCCTTCTGCTTCTCGCTCAGCTGCGTGCCGTACTCCGACACCTTCTTGCGCTTGCGAGCCAGACCGTGCTGCCCGGGAGGGAAGTTGCGCTTCTCAAGCACGCTGTCCGCACCGTAAATGGCTTCGCCGAATCTTCTGGCGATCTTCGATTTTGGTCCTATGTATTTTCCCATTGTCTTAACGTAATTAATAGATCCTTGAAACTTTCCTTAACCTGTGAAGCGTGAATCAGACGCGACGACGGTTAGGAGCGCGGCAGCCGTTGTGCGGCAGCGGCGTGACGTCGATGATCTCCATCACCTCGATACCGGCACCGTGGATGGTGCGAACGGCCGACTCACGACCGGCGCCCGGACCCTTGACATAAACCTTCACCTTGCGCAGGCCCATGTCATAAGCGACCTTGGCGCAATCGGCGGCCGACGTCTGTGCGGCATAGGGAGTATTCTTCTTCGAACCACGGAAACCCATCTTACCGGCCGACGACCAGCTGATGACGTCACCCACCTCGTTGGTGATGGTGATGATCACGTTGTTGAAAGTGGAGTGAACGTAGGCGTTGCCCACGGCACCGACCTTAACAACCTTCTTCTTAACTGTTCCAGTTTTCTTTGCCATAATTCCCTAAAGATTACTTCGTTGCCTTTTTCTTGTTTGCGACGGTCTTCTTGCGGCCCTTGCGCGTGCGGGCGTTGTTCTTCGTCGACTGTCCGCGGACCGGGAGGCCCAGACGGTGACGGATACCGCGGTAGCAGCCGATATCCATCAGGCGCTTGATGTTGAGCTGGACCATCGAGCGGCATTCGCCCTCGACCTTGATGCCCATCTCGGCGATCGTCGAACGGATGGCGCCGACCTGGTCATCCGACCAGTCCTGTACTTTGACGTCGTAGCTGATGCCTGCGGCGTCGAGAATCTTGCGAGCCGTCGAACGACCGATGCCGTAGATATAGGTCAGGCCGATCTCGCCTCTCTTGTTTTTCGGTAAATCTACACCGACAATACGTGCCATATAAATTCTTTTTCTTTTTTGACTAACCGTTAAAAAACACTATCCCTGCCGCATTTTGAACTTGGGATTTTTCTTGCAAATGACGTAGAGCTTACCCTTACGCTTCACAATCTTGCAATCCTCGCTTCTCTTCTTGATGGATGCTTTTACTTTCATGATTTTCGAGCAATCTAATGTTATTTGTACCGGAAGGAGATACGCCCCTTGGTCAGGTCGTAGGGCGTCATTTCCACTTTTACTTTATCTCCGGGAAGGATCTTGATGTAGTGCATCCGCATCTTCCCCGAGATATGGGCCGTGAGCACGTGGCCGTTGTCCAGCTCGACGCGGAACATCGCGTTGGACAATGCCTCGATAATCGTCCCGTCCCTTTCGATAGCAGCCTGTTTTGCCATAGAGTCTCAATTCTTTATTGCCTGTTCGATGATGCTAAAATCCGTCAGCACGTCGGGACCCGATTTGCGAACCGCCACGGCGAACTCGTAGTGCGCCGCCGGTTTGCGGTCCCGGGTGCGGACCGTCCAGCCATCCCGCTCAAAAACCACCGCTTTGGCCCCCATGGTGATCATGGGTTCGATGCAGATGACCATACCCTCCTTCAGAAGGGGGCCTCTGCCGCGCGCACCGTAGTTGGGGACTCCGGGGTCTTCGTGCATTTTCCGACCCAAACCGTGTCCCTCGAGTTCGCGCACTACGCCATAGCCGAAACTTTCGGAATACTCCTGTACGGCTGCCGATATGTCGCCCACGCGATTACCGGCCTTGGCCTGCGCCGTACCTTTATAAAGAGCCTCTTTGGTGACCTCCATCAGCTGCCGTACTTCCTCGGCAACCTCTCCCACGGCGAACGTATACGCCGAATCACCAACAAACCCCTTCATAAACGTACCGCAAT